>ENA-ORTP01000074-ORTP01000074.1-human-gut-metagenome-genome-assembly--contig:-NODE-74-length-123059-cov-7.202522_pt1 | contig 123059 bp, 143 predicted proteins | sample MGYA00241913_ERZ509190 | MGnify/ENA primary metagenome ERZ509190 (study PRJEB26280, sample SAMEA2338839) | human gut metagenome | biome: human gut; feature: human-associated habitat; material: faeces...
AAGCAAGTGCCGTAGACAAGAGTTACTTCGCATATAACGCCCGGGTCGCGGGTTCGAATCCCGCCACTTCCACGATCAGTAAATCACGAACAAGGGAGTGTAGCTCAGTGGGTAGAGCAGGAAACAGTCTCTTATCGCTTGTAGCCTTGCTTTTAAATTACTAAAACAGGATGTCGTAGAGAAGGGTTACTTCGACTCAGTTTAGGGGAGGAATAGTGAGGTCGTAAAATCGACGAGACTATCCGGTTCGACTCCGGCAAGTCATGCCCCGTTTCCTTTCTCGCTTGTTACTCCTGTTTTTTACAAATGAAACTCACGCGGATGCCGTAAAACAGGGTTACTTCGTTAAAGTGGTCACCACGGGTTCGAATCCCGTACGGACTATATTTTATGGAGGATTACCCAAGTCCGGCTGAAGGGATCGGTCTTGAAAACCGACAGGGGATTAACGTCCCGCGGGGGTTCGAATCCCTCATCCCTCGCCATTTAATTTAAAATTCAGCCGAAATAAAATAATGCAAAAAATATCGCGGGATGGAGCAGTCTGGTAGCTCGTCGGGCTCATAACCCGAAGGTCGTTGGTTCAAATCCGGCTCCCGCAACTAAGAAAGACTTTAGAAAATATCTAAGGTCTTTTTCTTTTTGTAAAAATCTTAGGTATAAAAAAGAAATAGTACACAAGATTTCCGTTTAATAGAAATTTAGTGTACTATTTCTTTATCTTTTATTTAAGATATCAATTTGTTTTCGTACTTTTTCTTTTTCTCCATCATTTAAAAGAGGAGAAACGCACAAATATTTACTTTCATCCAAATCCAAAGGGACGGTAGAGATAATAAAATCATATTGTTTTAAATCTTCATCATGCAATTTATGTAAAGAAATGATCTTTTTAACATCAATTTCAGAAAATTCTCGTTCCAGACGGCTTCGCAGCATCTTGGAAGAACCGATTCCGGTAGAACATACGACCAAAACAGAAATCGAATTCTTGCTTAGATAATCCATAGATGCAATAAAATAAATAACAATATAACCTATTTCATCTTCAGGGATTTTTATAGGCTGGAAGATATTACGAAAGCTTTCTTTCACGATTTCATAAAGTTTTGGATCAGACTGATAAATATCTTCTAACATTGGATTTGTTACGGTAATACCACTTTGAATCCGTTCCATTGCCATATTAATATGTAATAGAAGATTTTCCGCAAGATTCTTGTCTTCGCTAAATGGAAAATGAAATTTCTTTTCAATTTCATTGATCAGGCTGCTGATATGATCAAGATTCTGAAAAGCAGAAATCTGTTGATTCAATTCATAGTGTGAACGTCCAACGTATAGATGGATCATCCAATGAAAATAATCCCGTTCATTATCGTAAAGCTGAATTTTAAAATCAACTTCAAGAATTTTGAGGATATCTTGACGAAAATGATCTTCATAATCTGTATTTGAGTCTTGGATCGTTAGTTTTAAGATATCCTCTTGATCATTTATATAGGAATGTCGTTTAATAAAAATAGCTATCAAAACAAGAAATTCCTGAAGTTCTTTATCTGAAATATTTAGATGCCTTTTACGAATAACGTTTTGCATTTTCTGATAAAGAACTTTTAAAGGTTCTTCGTAGTCAAAATTCTTTAAAAGATCAATAAAATGGTTTGGTCGATAATTGTTGTCTTTCAGCCAGTCAAAAAAGTTATCGGGAGCAATATTTTGAAGTAAGACATTTACAAATAAATGCCTTTTTGGAATTTCATGGCCAGTTAATCGGACTCCTTCACTTTTCTTGGTTTCAAATTGAACATTATGTCCCTGAAGTTTTTCTTTCATAGACTGATAATCATTTCGAATTGTCTGAGAAGAAGTATTTAGATCAATTGCAAGAGCTTGAGTTTTGATATAATCATCTTCGTTTAATAAAGTCAAAAGAATGATATCAACACGCTCTTTGTTGGAATAATTTTGTGCTGTTTTGACTTCTTCAAAAGCACTGTTTAATCGTTTAAGATTATAGAGCGATCCAAAGATCATAAAACCGTTTCCAGAAGAATTATCTAAAGTAAGATCATATGATTCTATGATCTCGGTAACTTCAGGAATCTGTCGATAAATGGTGCGTTCAGTAACACCAAGCTTCTTAGAGAGAGCCGATACGGTTAACGGACCATTTGCATTCATTAAATTTTCAATGATTTCTTTTGAACGATCTGAGATCAGCATAACTCACCTTTTCTTTCTAAATAGTTTCACCCTGGATATCAGATTGAAGATTATCAATTATTGTATATAATTGATCCAGAGAAATATTTTTATTTTTAATCTTATTATAAAAATAAATAATGCGTTTGGCAATAGGTTCTTCTTTCTTGATCTTACAGACAGTTTCCATAAGATTTAAAGCATCTTCTCCTTCCATAAATGAAAGTGCAAGTGCAATTGCAAATGAAAGATATACTGGGGTAATATGTAGTGCTTCACAGCTTCTTGCAGCGCCGATCAGACGATCTGAAGGTTGAAGCTTTCTCATAGGATCACGTGCAACGCGGGTAACGGTGTCTCTTAAATAAGAATTTTTAAAACGATGCAGTAAATCATTCATATGAGCATTTAACTTTGAGAAAGGTACCTGATATTTTTCTGAAAGCATCATACAGCTTTCTGTCATACAGCCACGTACGATAGACTGAATATAAATATCATGGGCAGCCTCATGAATATAGGTTTTATTTAAATATTGTCCTAAAAAGGCCGTTGTGACATGGGCCATGTTGTGAACATATAATTTACGTTCCAGATAGTAATGGAAAGGTTCATAAGGAATGATCTTCTTATATTCAGGAATCATCCCTTTGAAAGCAGCTTTATCAACTGGAAGGAAATCATAAGGTTCTACACGAACAGCCAATGGATGTTCATCTTCTGGAATCAGATCAGGATCTGCAGGTGGAACCATCCTTCCGATGGAAGTTTCTACAAGACCAACATTTTTCTCAAACAGAGCATGTTTATCTTCTGGAAGAGCTTTTAATAAATAGTCTCGTAACAGTACATCAGCATCCATCAGATTCTCACAGATTAAGATATCCAGAGTATTCGAAGATTCTTTCTCCCAACGCTTTAAAAGTCCTTGGGCAATGACAGGAGCCACTTTCTCAAGGACTGCAGCACCTAAAGCAGTTGCCATAATATCAGCGTCAGCGATTTCATTGCTGACAGCTTCAGAGTCTTTTCCATCCACAGCACGGATATTTTTGATCCAGTGAACAGGTTGTTCCTCGTTCATAATAATCTGAGGATAAGTTTTCTCTTTGTTGATCAGATGGATCACGTCATCGTTTACATCGATAAAAACGACTTCATAGCCGATTTCAGAGAATAATGCGCCAATAAAGCCACGGCCAATGCTTCCAGCACCATACATAACAGCTTTCATAAAAATTCCTTTCTATAGTCATATCTTTGTATTGTGATAACATCAAAGACTAAGGAGATAAGTCCTTAGCCTTTGATAATGTGTTCATTGATTGTTTAATTATAATTCATTTTTAAATCTTTCAACTAACTGATCATACTCAGGAGCTTTTAGGTAGTTTGAAATAGATAAATGTTGTTTATTAGGCTGGGCAGCTTTTGCTGTTCCAGTTAATTCTACATGAGTGATGACCAGGTCAGTATCATCAGGAATCTTTGAGATTGCTGTATTGATAACTTCAATTGGAAGATTTGCGGCTTTTACTTTTTTCTTTAATGCTGCTGCAGACATTGCAGAAGATCCCATTCCAGCGTCACACGCAACAACGATTTTTTTAATATTTTTGATATCTATTCCGGCAACTCCAAGACTACTGTCATTTGTTATTGCAGTAGATTCATTTGAACTAGCAGAAGATCCCATTGCTTCTTTTGGTACTACAGATTCTCCGAGAGATGTGTCTCCACCTTTTGCTACCATACGTTTTACGAAAATAGCATTTAATAAGAATGATACAACACATGATAATACGACGCTTAATAAAACTCCGAACATACAGTTCTTAGGTGAAAGAGCTACGACAGAGAAGATACTACCAGGAGATGGTGTGGCAACAGTACCAACATTTAAGAATGTAAGTGTTCCTGTTCCGACGATACCACCAGCGATCATACCAATGATCGTTAATGGGTTTGCTAATACATATGGGAAGTAAACTTCATGGATACCACCGAAGAAGTGGATCAAGATCATTCCAGGAGCAGCTTCTTTCATTTCTCCTTTTCCGAAGAACCAGTAAGCTAATAATAATCCAAGACCAGCACCAGGGTTTGGCACTAATAGGAATAATGCGGAATGTCCTAAAGTCTTAACCTGTTCATAACCAATTGGTCCGAAGATACCATGGTCTAATGCGTTATTTAAGAATAATACTTTGGCTGGCTCAACGAAGATTGCAGATAATGGTAATGCATTATGTGCTACGATCCAGTTTACACCATTTGTTAATACAGTAGTTACAGTTTCCATAACTGGTCCGAATACTAACATTGCGAAACAGCAAAGGATAGCACCGATAATACCAAGTGAGAAGTTATTTACGATCATTTCGAATCCAGAAGGGATTTTTCCATCCACTGCCTGGTCAAATTTCTTAATGCAAACACCAGCAACAGGTCCTAAGATCATAGCGGCTAAGAACATTGGAGTTCCGTCAACGGCTACGATCGCACCCATGGTAACGAGAGCACCGATAACTCCACCACGATCGCCACCAAACATTTTACCACCAGTATGTCCAATTAAGATTGGAAGTAAGTAATTTAAGATTGGACTGATCAGTTTTGCAAGTTTTGCATTTGGAGTCCATCCTGTTTCCAAAAAGAATGCGGTAATTAAACCAAATCCGATAAACGCTCCGATATTTGGAATAACCATTCCTGCAAGAACGGAACCAAATTTCTGGAGTTTTTGTGAAATACTAGTTTTTTCTTTCATTTTTACAACTCTCCTTCTTCTACATAATTCTGATTGATCATATCAATGAATTCCTGTTTTGAAGAAGCATTTAAAAATTGATGGCATTTTTCAGGTTTTAATAAAATATCAGTAATCTGCATCAGCTCCTGCAGAGAATCTTCCTCACGGCTTGAGATGCCGATCACCAGATGTATGGTATTTCCATGATAAGAAACTCCATGTGGGATCTGAACAATACTGATTCCCGGTTTTAAAACAAAATTCAGAGTGTCTTCTGTGCCATGGGGGATCATAACCCCCAATCCGATATCAGTGGAAGTTTCTTGTTCTCGCCGGATCATACCATTAATGTAGGGTGGTTTTATACATCCGACTTGAACTAAGAGATCACCTGCTTTGTGGATTGCTTCTTCAATTGTAGTACATTCATAATCCAGACAAATGTGTTTCTGGAATTCATTACTTAGAAGTTTGCTGGCCATGCGCCCTCCTTATTTGTTACTCATAAACGTTTATCATGGTTATATGATAACGTACGGAGTGTATGAAAATCAATGCATACTAATGTCATATTTTTCAGGAGATGTTGTGACATTTTTTTGTTTTGCATTTTCCAGTAGAATTACGAACGATCAGTTCAGGTTCATATTCCATTCGCATAATATAATGATGTTTGGCAGAGATATTTTTCTGCGTGTTCTTCTTATATATAATATCCACAGCTTCACGACCTTTTGCCAAAGAAGCATGTTCGATCGTAGTTAAAGCAATCTGAGGCATGGAAGATAAAGGAATATTGTCAAATCCACAGACAGAGTAATCATGAGGAACACGGAATCCATGATCAGAGATCGCAGCCATGATCCCAAAAGCCGTCATATCATTATTCCCAACAAAAGCAGTGGAAGAAGTATGTTCATCTAAAGCTTGAGAAGCCATATCATATCCGTTTTGATATTCAGAATTATCCGCAGAATATCTTCCGTAAGCAGCAATCGTAGGAGATTTTACCTCCACCCATTCCGGATCAAGACCATGATCTTTAAAACAAGAACGCAGCCCAGCAAGACGATGGATTCGGCCAATCTCTTTTGGGCGGATCGGTGTACAGATATAAGTAATATGCTTATGGCCAAGAGAGAGAAGATGTTCAGCAATAATATATCCAGGCTTTTTACTGTCAAGTTCAACTGCATCAAAACGACATGCATCTGGTTTATCACCGATGGAAACAACAGGGACTTGCTTAGATAATGCATTTGCCTGTGCAATCTTTGTTGGTGGATATAAAGAAATAACGCCTGCAAGTTCAAACCCAGATAAAAGGTTTAAATAGAGTTCTTCTTGAGAGACGTCCCTCAATGTACTGACAGTAAATACGGTATAACCATAATCTTTGGCACGTTCTGTGATCGAATGAATGATCATGGAATAATAACCATTCGAAAGAAGTGGACAAATAACGATGATACTCTTAGCAAGTGCCTGTTCTTTCTTTTTTACACCAGCAACAGGCTTCTTGTAACCAAGTTCTTTTGCACCTTGTCTTACTTTATCGATTGTTTCTTTAGAAAAAGACACATGTGGTTTGTTGCTTAAGATCATAGAGACAGTAGACTGTGATACACCAGTGTATTCAGCAATATCTCTTGTTGTTACTTTGTTTCGCTTTCCCATAAATAGTACCCTCTTTTCTATACATTTCATTTGCAATAGATAAATCAAAAATTATTTTGATTAATTCGAATTACTAATCAAAATAAGCTAGCGATTATTAATATTATACAATTGATTAATACAAAAAACAAGTGAACACGTACTTTAAGAAAAATAATCCAAAAACCTTGAAAGAAATCATTTGTTAATCAAATAAAATGATTAATAGAAAAACTCTGAAAACCGCATAAAATGGGCGTTTGACGGGTTTGACAGGCAAAAAAAATTGTGGTTAGATAGAGTCAGAAAGCAACAAAAGCAAGTGAAAAACAGGAGGGAATAACAGTGTATGATGTAGCAATTATCGGTGCAGGGATCACAGGCTGCGCTATCGCCTACGAACTTGGAAAATATAATGTGAAAGCTGTAATCGTTGAAAAGGAAAATGATGTTTCTGTAGGAACAACAAAAGCAAACAGCGCGATCATCCATGGAGGATATGATCCAAAGCCTGGAACAAAGATGGCAGAGTACAATATCAAAGGAAATGTCTATACAAAAGAATTATGTGAGAAACTGGATGTACCTTACAAACAGATCGGAGCATTGGTAGTTGCATTCAGTGAAGAAGAAAAGAAAACACTGGAAGAATTAAAACAAAGAGGTATCACAAACGGAGTTCCTGATATGGAAATCTGGGATAAAGAAAAACTTCTAAAAGAAGAACCAAATCTTTCAGACAAAGCCGTTGCGGCTTTAAGTTCTCCAAATGTAGGAATCGTAAGTCCATGGGAATTAGCCCTGGCACTTGCAGAAACAGCCGTATTAAATGGAGTTGAAGTGAAACTTAATACAGAAGTTTCCGGAATCGAAAAAGAAAATGATACATATAAGATAGAAACAAACAACGGAGTGATCGAAGCAAAATACATTTGCAATGCAGCAGGTGTTTTCGCAGACAAAGTTAATGAGATGTGTAATGAAAAAACATTTGAGATCACACCAAATAAAGGAGAATATTACCTAATGGATAAGAGCCAGGGAAATCTGGTCAATCATGTAATCTTCCAATGTCCAAATGAAAAAGGAAAAGGAGTTTTAGTTGCTCCAACGGTTCATGGAAACCTGATCGTTGGACCAGATTCACAGCCAAGTGCGGCGAATGATGTATCAACAACAAAACAGGGACTTGATTTTGTGAGAAATACAGCATTAAAATCTGTACCAGAAATTAATTTTAGAGAGTCTATTAGAAATTTTGCTGGAGTCAGAGCAAGAACAGCAGATCATGACTTCCATATTTATGAAGATAAAAACAACAAAGGGTTTATCAATATCGCAGGAATGCAGTCACCGGGATTATCATCCGCATGTGCAATTGCACCAGATATTTTAAAGATGCTTGAAAATTCAGGACTTACATTAGAAGCAAAAGAAGATATCGTAGATGAAAGACATATCGACCGCTTCAAACATTTAAGTCATGAAGACAGAGCAAAATTAGTAGAAAAGAATCCAGCATTCGGAAAGATCATTTGCCGTTGTGAAACGATCACAGAAGGTGAGATCATCAACGCAGTGCATCGTCCAATTCCAGCAACATCCATTGATGCGGTCAAGAGAAGATGTAATGCAGGTATGGGAAGATGCCAGGGTGGTTTCTGTGGACCAAGAGTTCAGGAGATCATCGCAAGAGAGCTGAATAAACCATTAGCAGATATTCCACAGGATCGTTTGGGAACAAACATTATCACAGGAGAAACAAAAGATGGAGGTGCCAAATAATGAAGTATGATGTAATCGTTGTAGGTGGAGGACCTGCAGGACTGGCAGCAGCAGTGGAAGCAAGTAAAAATGGTGCCGAAAAAGTTCTGGTTGTAGAACGTGATCAGGAACTTGGAGGAATCCTAAATCAGTGTATTCATAATGGATTTGGACTCCATTATTTCAAAGAAGAATTAACAGGACCTGAATATGCAGGTAAATTCATTGATATGTTAAATGAAACAAATATCGAAGTGATGCTTGATACGATGGTTCTTGACGTAGATGAAACAGAAAAATGTGTACATGCCATGAATAAGAAAAATGGTTATATGAAACTTGAAGGTAAATCCATTATCTTAAATATGGGATGCCGTGAAAGAACAAGAGGAGCCATCGCGATCCCTGGTGATCGTCCGGCTGGAGTGTTTACAGCAGGTGCAGCACAGAGATATGTGAATATCGAAGGATATATGGTAGGTAAGAAAGTACTGATCTTAGGATCCGGAGATATCGGACTGATCATGGCAAGACGTATGAGTTTAGAGGGTGCAAAAGTAGTTGGATGTGTAGAGCTTTGTCCATATTCTAACGGATTAAACCGTAACATCGTACAGTGCTTAAATGATTATGATATTCCACTGTATTTATCACATACGATCACAGATATTCAGGGTGATAAACGAGTTGAGAAAGTTATCGTATCAAAAGTTGATGAAAAAAATCAGCCAATTCCAGGAACAGAGATGGAATTTGATGTAGATACTGTATTATTATCTGTTGGATTGATCCCAGAAAATGAATTAACAAGATCTGCAGGAATTACAATGGATCCAGCCACAAGTGGACCAGTTGTATATGAAAACATGGAAACTTCAGCAGAAGGAATCTTCGCAAGTGGAAATGTCGTTCATGTTCATGACCTAGTAGACTTTGTTACAGCAGAAAGCCAGAAGGCAGGAAAGAGTGCTGCAGAATACGTAAAAAATGGAGAAACAAAAGATCAGACATGCATCGATATCAAAAATGGAGATGGGGTCAACGGAATCGTGCCACAGAAAGTACGTCCATCTAATGTAGACAAGAAAGTTGAAGTTATGTTCCGTGCAAGAAACGTATTTACAGATGTAGCGATCAAAGTAAGATCAAATGGTGAGGAACTTGCTTCCTTTAAGAGAGAACACATGGCACCAGGAGAAATGGAAAAGATCGTTATTCCGAAAGCATTTTTAGATAAAGTAGAAAATGGTGAGATTACAGTATCTGTAGAAAAGGTAGGTGCATAAAGATGACAGATTTAATTTGTATCGTATGTCCAAAAGGATGTCATTTAAAAGTTGATGAAGAAAATGGATATAAGGTTACTGGAAATGGATGCCCAAGAGGAGCCGCTTACGGAGAAAAAGAACTGGTAAATCCAACACGAGTGATCACTTCTACAGTCAGAGTAGAAGCAAAGACTGCAAGAAGAGTTCCAGTCAAAACCGCAAGTGATATTCCAAAGGGTAAAATCTATGATATCATGAAAGAATTAGATAAAGTAACAATGAAAGCTCCTGTAGCGATCGGGGATGTAGTGATCCCTAACGTATTAGGACTAGGAGTTGACGTTGTAGCTTGCAAAAAAGTAGCAGAATAAATAAAATGATCAAGTAAAATATTTAAATTTCAGGAGGATAAGAAATGAGTGTTATTACATTTGTTTGTGCAGGTCAGATGAACTCTGCGATCACATTCCCAGCATTTGAAAATGGACATGAAGTACGTCTGGTAGGATCACCATTAGACAGAGATATCATTGATGGATTAAGAAAAGACAATTTCCATATCACATTAAAGAGAACTCTTCATGATGGAATCAAATATTATCAGATCGAAGAATTAGAAGAAGCATTAGAAGGAGCAGACTTAATCTTAGGTGGAGTCAGCAGTTTCGGACTTGACTGGTTCTGTGATGAAATCCTCCCAGTATTACCAGAAGATGTACCTTTATTAACAGTTACAAAAGGTATGGTAGATTTAGATGACGGAACTTTAGTTCCTTATCCACATATCTTTGAACAGAGACAGCCAGAAGGAAAACATATCAACTTTAATGCCATCGGTGGTCCATGTACAAGTTATGAATTAGCAGACCATGATGACAGCCACGTAGCTTTCTGTGGAAAAGATATGGAAACATTAAAATTCATTAAATCTTTATTAGCAACAGACTACTATCATATCAGCCTTTCTACAGACGTTGTAGGTGTTGAGTGTGCCGTAGCCATGAAGAATGCTTATGCATTAGGTGTATCTCTTGCAGTTGGTTTAGCAGAGAAGAGAGATGGAGAGATCGGAGCAGTACATTATAATTCTCAGGCAGCATTGTTTGGACAGGGTGTCAAAGAAATGATCCATCTGTTAGAACTGATTCATGGTGGACCAGAAAACATCATTCACGGAGCTGGTGACTTATATGTAACAGTCTTCGGTGGAAGAACTCGTAAGATTGGTACATTATTAGGACGTGGACTGACATTTGATCAGGCAATGGAAGAATTACAGGGTGTAACTTTAGAGTCTATTGTTATTGCAACAAGAACAGCTCGTGCCGTACGTAAACTGGCAGAAAGAGGCGTTGTATCTTTAGATGACTTTCCACTGTTAATGCATGTAGATGCGATCATCAATGAAGGCGCAGAAGTTGATATTCCTTGGGAAAAATTTACGACTGTTGTAGAATAATAAAATAAAAAATTAGAAATTCACGAAAATACTCTCTTTTTGAACAAAATTTAGTGAAAAAAGAGGGTTTTTTCGACCTTTTAAATTTAAAAAAATGCACAAAAAAAGAAAAATAATAGACACAAAATTATGCATAATGTAATATGAACATATAATAAAAGAGTCATAGGAGGTAGTTATTATGAAAAAATACATTATGGCACTGGACGCAGGGACAACAAGTAACCGTTGTATCTTATTTAATGAGCAAGGTGTGATCTGCAGTGTTGCACAGAAGGAATTTACACAGTATTTTCCTCATCCAGGATGGGTAGAACACGATGCAGATGAGATCTGGTCTTCCATGCTTGGAGTAGCTGTGGAAGCAATGAACAAATTAAATATTACACCAGATCAGGTTGCAGCCATCGGAATTACAAACCAGAGAGAGACAACGATCATCTGGGATAAGAATACAGGAGAACCTGTTTATCATGCAATCGTCTGGCAGTGCCGAAGAACATCTGAGTATTGTGATCAGCTGAAAGAAAAAGGTCTGACAGAGAAATTTAGACAAAAAACAGGATTAATGATCGATGCTTATTTTAGTGGAACAAAGGTAAAATGGATTCTTGACAATATACCAGGGGCACGTGAAAAAGCTGAAGCAGGAGATCTTTTATTTGGAACGGTAGAGACATGGCTGATCTGGAAACTTACAAAAGGAAAAGTTCATGTTACAGATTATTCAAATGCGGCAAGAACAATGTTATTTAATATTAATACCCTTGAATGGGATGATGAAATTCTTGAAGAATTAGGAATTCCAAAATCAATGCTTCCACAGGCAAGACCATCCAGTGAAGTTTATGGAATGGCAGATGAAAGCTATTTTGGAAAAGAGATTCCTATTGGAGGAGCAGCAGGAGATCAGCAGGCTGCATTGTTCGGACAGACATGCTTTACAGCAGGTGAAGCTAAAAATACATATGGAACTGGAGCATTCCTGTTAATGAATACAGGAACAAAACCAGTCTTTTCTGATAATGGACTGATCACAACTATTGCATGGGGATTAAACGGAGAAGTCAACTATGCATTAGAGGGATCTATTTTCGTTGCTGGAGCAGCAATTCAGTGGCTAAGAGATGAGATGAGACTTGTGGATTCATCTCCAGATTCTGAATATATGGCAAAGAAAGTAAAAGACACAAATGGCTGTTATGTAGTGCCTGCATTTACAGGACTTGGTGCGCCACATTGGGATCAGTATGCACGCGGAACGATCGTTGGAATTACAAGAGGTGTCAATAAATATCATGTGATCCGTGCGACATTAGAATCTCTGGCATATCAGACATATGATGTGTTAAAAGCAATGGAAGCGGACAGTGGAATCAAATTAAGTGCATTAAAAGTTGATGGTGGAGCAAGTGCAAATAACTTCTTAATGCAGTTTCAGTCAGATATTCTTAACACAGAAGTACGTCGTCCAAGATGCGTTGAGACAACTGCAATGGGAGCGGCTTATCTTGCAGGACTTGCAGTTGGATACTGGAAAGATAAAAATGACGTTATCAATAACTGGAATATTGACCGTGAATTCCATCCAGAAATGCAGGAAGCAGAAAGAGAAGAAAAATTAGCTGGATGGGAAAAGGCAGTAAAATATTCTTTCGGATGGGCTAAAAATTAGATATATCATGAAAAATTAAAAAGAAAAGAGGGAAAGACTATGTTACCTTATATTTCAGAATTTATCGGAACAATGCTCTTAATCTTACTTGGTGATGGAGTTGTAGCAAATGTAAACCTTGACAGATCAGGAATGAAAGGTGCAGGAGCAGTGCAGATCACATTTGCATGGGGACTTGCGGTGCTTGTACCAGCATTTATTTTTGGATCTTCATCTGGAGCTCATTTTAACCCGGCATTAACGATCGCACTTGCGGCTATTGGCAATTTCTCTTGGTCTATGGTGCCAGGATATGTGATCGCTCAGTTTGCAGGAGCATTTGTAGGAGCAGTCCTTGTTTATGTTTTATTTGCAGGGCAGTTTGAGGCAACCAAAGATCAGGGAATAAAATTAGGAGTATTTTGTACAGGACCTTCTATTGCGAATACAGGATTAAACCTGTTAAGTGAGATCATTGGAACTTTTGTTTTAGTCTTTGCAATCTTAGGAATCGGAAATGTAGAAAATGCAAGTTCTATGGGACTTAATTATTTCTTTGTATTTGCAATTATCGTTTCCATTGGTATGTCACTTGGTGGATTAACTGGATATGCGATTAATCCAGCCAGAGATTTAGGCCCAAGACTTGCACATGCAGTTCTTCCAATCCCAGGGAAAGGGGATTCTAACTTTGGATATGCATGGATTCCAGTTGTAGGTCCAATTATTGGAGCATTGCTTGCGGGTGGTTTATTTGTGATTATTCCATGGTAGGGGTCAGGTAAATGAAAGTAGAATAAAGATTGAAGAGATGGATGTTTTCTTAGACAAGAAGACATCCATTTTTTTAATAAAATCAATGAAAACACCTAGAAAAGAAATAGCACGTGCGTTAAGATATATGCAGGATTATAAAATCAAAAAGGAGTCGATGATCATGGAATACAAAAAATTCAACAATCAATACGTAATAAGAATTGACAAAGGCGAAGAAATCTGTGCAAAATTAAAAGAGGTCGCCCAAAAAGAAAATATCAAACTTGCATACTTAACAGGAATCGGGGCAGCAGGCAAAGTAACAGCTGGTGTTTTTGATACAAAGGAAAAAGTATTCAAAGGCCATACATGGGAAGGTGATCTTGAGATCGTTTCCATTGGTGGGAATATCAATACTATGAATGGGGAAACTTATACACACTTCCATATCAGTGTTGCGGATGAAGCAGGGAATGTCTATGGAGGTCATCTGACAGAAGCAGTGATCAGCGGAACCGGAGAACTTGTATTAACCGAGATCGAAGGCACAGTTGACCGCAAGTTTGATGAAGAAATCGGGCTGAATTTATTTGAATTCTAAGTGAAAAACGGAGGACAAAGATAACATGGAAATGATGACAGGAAGAACATTATTTCGAAATTACAAAGAATATGATCAGAAAGAAGTAGAGATTTGCGGCTGGGTAAAAAGCAATCGTGGATCAAAGAAATTCGGATTTCTGGTTATTAATGATGGTACATTTTTTGAACCGATTCAGGTTGTATATGATCAGGAGATGGACAACTTTGATACGGTCAGCAAATTAAATGTTGGAACAGCTGTGATCGTTAATGGAACTGTGATCGTGACACCAGATGCGAAACAGCCATTTGAGATTCATGCAAAGAGTGTAGAAGTCGAGGGAGAATGCCCATCCGATTATCCATTACAGAAAAAACGTCATACATTAGAATATTTAAGATCTATCTCTCATTTAAGACCAAGAACGAATACGTTTCAGGCAGTATTCAGAGTTCGTTCTCAGATTGCATATGCGATCCATAAATTCTTTCAGGAACGTGATTTTGTATACGTGCATACACCATTGATCACAGGACAGGACTGTGAAGGTGCTGGAGAGATGTTCCAGGTAACAACGATGGATCTTAACAAGATCGCTGAAGAAGGAAAAGTTGATTATGAACAGGATTTCTTTAAGAAGCCAGTCAGCTTAACCGTCAGCGGACAGCTTGCAGGAGAGACTTTTGCACAGGCATTCCGCAATATTTATACATTTGGACCAACTTTCAGAGCTGAAGATTCCAATACAACAAGACATGCAGCAGAATTCTGGATGATCGAGCCAGAGATCGCATTTGCAGATCTTGAGGATAACATGATCCTTGCAGAGCAGATGATCAAATATATCATCAATTATGTGATGGAGCATGCACAGGAAGAATTACAGTTCTTTAATAAATTCGTAGATAAAGGATTATTAGAACGTTTGAACCATGTAGTATCTTCTGATTTTGGAAGAGTTACTTATACAGAAGCAGTGAAATTATTAGAAGAACACAATGATGAATTCGAATATAAAGTATCTTGGGGAATTGATCTTCAGACAGAGCATGAACGTTATCTGACAGAGCAGATCTTTAAGAAACCAGTGTTTGTCACAGACTATCCAAAAGAGATCAAAGCATTTTATATGAAGATGAATGAAGACAACAAGACGGTTGCAGCCATGGATCTTTTAGTGCCAGCTATTGGAGAGATCATCGGGGGAAGCCAGAGAGAAGATGATCTTGCGAAACTGGAAGAGAGAATCATAGAATTAGGTATGAAACCAGAAGATTATGATTTCTATTTAGATCTTCGCAAATATGGTTCCACAAGACATGCAGGATTTGGTCTTGGATTTGAGCGTATGGTAATGTACGCAACAGGAATTGCTAATATCAGAGATGTCATTCCATACCCAAGAACCGTAGGAAAATGTCAATATTAAGATGAATTATGCATATACTATTACGAGAGCAATTTTTAGGAGGTAGTAGTATATGCATTCTATTTGGCAGGAACAGATGGAATTTCCAGTTTATCCGATTTTAAAAAGAGATAAAAAAACAGATATTTTATATGTAGGTGCAACCCTGAAACATGCAATAGAGGCAAATTTTCAAAAAGAAATGGGAAGATCAGTTATGATCATTGAAGAAAAAAGTATTGGAGATATGCCAGAACTTGGTGGCATGGGGATTTTGAAAGCAACGAACATGAATGAATTTAAAGAGCTCTGTATTTTGAAAAATTATATTATAAGACAACATATTCCATGTGATCTTGAAATTATTTCAGAGACAAGCATTCAGGTCCATCCAGTGAAGTTGTTTTTGTTTATGACGAAGGATGTTGAAGTATATGAACAGACAAAGATCACTGCAAGACAGGGGAAACGTCTGGATATCGAAAGTGCCTATATCGATGCAGGACAAGTGATCGAAGACGACAAACCTTGTGAGAAGAGATATATTCATGTATTTTCAGAAGCAGGTTTTCCAGAAATCACGAAGCCAGATATTCTGGAGATCAGAAAATATAAAGAAGATTATCTGGTGTTGTCGTATCAGAGAAAATTGGAAGGAAGCCGGAATTCTTGGGAAATATAATTGAGTCATGTTGTAAAATTAGTGAAACGAAGATAGTATTTTGTGCTACAATAGATGTCAAGAGAACATTTATACAGGAGGATAAGAAACTATGAGTATGATTGATGTAATCCGCAAAGAAATGATGACAGCGATGAAGAATAAGGACAAAGAGAGAAAAGAAAGTCTTTCTATGTTATTAAGTGCATTAAAAAACGCACAGATCGATAAGAGAGAAGATCTGACAGAGGCAGAAGAAAACACAATTATCGCAAAAGAGATCAAACAGACAAAAGAGACAATGGATACTTGCCCTGCTGATCGTACAGATATCATTGATGAATGCAAAGCAAGATTAGCAGTCTTAGAAGAGTTCGCACCAGAGCAGATGAGCGAAGAACAGATCGAAGCTGAGATCAATGCTGTATTGGCAGAACTTGGAATTGATGCGCCGACAATGAAAGATAAAGGAAAAGTTATGAAGAACCTGATGCCAAGAGTCAAAGGAAAAGCTGACGGTAAACTTGTAAACCAGCTGGTAGGAGCTAAACTTTCATGAGAAATATATTAATTGTTGTCGATATGCAGAATGATTTCATCGACGGAAGCCTTGGAACCAAAGAAGCACAGGAGATCGTAACACCTGTTGCGGAAAAGATCCGTAATTTTGAGGGTGATATCTATGGAACGCTCGATACACATGAGGAAGACTATCTATCCACACAGGAAGGAAAGAATCTTCCAGTCAAACATTGTATCTGTGGAGAAGACGGCTGGGCATTAAACAGCGAAATCATGCGGGCAATCGCAGAGACGAAAGCAGAAGTCCATAATTTCTGTAGAAAAGGAACTTTTGGTTCTATGGAACTGGCACAGATATTGAAGGAAACATATGAAGATCAGGAAGTTGAAATCGAACTGATCGGATTATGTACGGATATCTGTGTGATATCCAATGCAATGCTGATTAAAGCAGCACTGCCGGAAGTGAAGGTAAGTGTTGATTCTTCATGCTGTGCAGGAGTGACTCCTGAGAGTCATAGGAATGCGTTGGAAGCTATGAAGATGTGTCAGATTGAGATAGCATAATTAGTTGTAAATAAAGGGCGATATGAAGTCGCCTTTTTATTTTACAAAATTTTCAAACATAACAAAGAAAGAAGGAAAAACAATATATGGACACATACTACGTCACAAGAATCGAAGAACCAGACTTCGGTTGTGAAGGCCGCCCGGAAGGACAGGAAATCAAAGATAAAGTATATTTAGAAGAAGAAATAACGAAGGAAGAAACAATAATCTTCATGGAGGATAAATTACTATACGAAAGAGATATCAATGAAGGAATGAAAGTTGTGATCGATGGAGATGGAAGATTACAGAAAGTAGAGGATCGATCATGAAAGATCTGACAAAAGGAAAGATTTCAACATTGATCTTAGGATTTGCGATTCCAGTATTTTTAGGAAACTTATTACAGCTTACATACAGTCTTGCTGATACAAGAATTGTCGGAAGTTTTCTTGGAGAGCGATCACTTGCTGCAGTTGGTGCAACGACAACGATCAGTAACTTGATCGTTGGTTTCTTATTAGGTCTGGCCAATGGATTTGCGATTATTACAGCGCAGAAATTTGGAGCAGGTGATAAAAAGAGAGTTCGAAGATCATTTGCGATCGCACTTGTGTTAGGAGTGATCGTTTCTGCTATTTTAATCTTGATCGGAACGGTATTTATCAATCCGATTTTAGGATTTTTGAATGTTCCAGGTAAATTATTTATCGAAGCGAAACAATATATACTGATCATTATCATTGGTTTATGGGTCACGATGTTTTATGATATTTTGATGGCGGTGATGCGTGCCATCGGAGATATGTTAACACCATTATTGATTCTTGCGATTTCTGTAGGATTAAATATCGTACTGGATCTTTTATTTGTTGCAGTATGGAAAACGGGAACATGGGGTGCGGCAGCAGCAACTGTGTTGGCACAGTTTATCGCATTGATTATTTGCTGCTTTTATATGATTCATAAGTACGAATTATTACGTCTGAATAAAAATGATTTTAAAGATCTGGAATCTAAAATGATCAAAGAAATGCTGGCGACAGGAATGTCCATGGGATTTATGAGTTCTCTTGTGAACATTGGATCACTTACATTACAGACAGCGATCAATAAGCTTGGGCAGGAAATTATCGTAGCCCATACAGCGGCAAGAAAGATCACAGAAATATATATGATCATGTTCAGTGTCTTTGGCCAGACGATGGCAACATTCTGTGGTCAGAATATGGGAGCTGGGAAAGTTGACAGAATTAAGAAAGGTATGAAACTAGCGATCATTTATACATGTGTCTGGTCAACTTTTGCAATGATCGCAAGTTATACGATCGGACCGCAGTTAGTCCATATGGTTACAGGAAGTCACAAAGATGTAGTCATTGTAAATGCAACAAATTACCTGAAGTTTAATACGATCTTTTATTATGTGCCAGCGGTCATCAGCATAGTAAGAAATGTTATGCAAGGAATCGGGGATCAGATCACACCATTAGTATCCAGTGGATTAGAAATGGTCGGAAAAGTGGTGATCGCATTTACATTAGTTCCTTTGATGGGATATGCAGGTGTTATCGTAGCAGAACCGATCGTATGGTTTATCATGGTTATTCCATTGATCGTACAGATCATAAGAACACCGAAATTAAAAGCAAATAAATAAAACCCAAAAAGCGGAGAATCCATAAAAGGATCTCCGCTTTCTACATACACATGACATTATTTTAATTGAACATTCCGTCCCACGGGAACATTCTTCTTTCTTCTTAAGGATTAAACAATACCCTGAGCTGTCATTGCATCTACGACTTTCTCGAATCCTGCAATGTTAGCACCAGCTACATAGTTTCCTTCCATTCCGTAACGTTTTGCTGCGTCATCTAAGTTGTGGAAAATGTTAACCATGATGTTCTGTAATTTTCCATCAACTTCTTCGAATGTCCAGCTTAATCTCTCGCTGTTCTGAGACATTTCAAGAGCAGATGTAGCAACTCCACCAGCGTTAGAAGCTTTACCAGGTGCGAATAAGATTCCGTTTTTCTGTAAGTATTCTGTAGCTTCTAATGTAGTAGGCATGTTAGCACCCTCTGCAACTGCGTAACATCCGTTTGCTACTAACTGTTTAGCATCTTCTAAGTGTAATTCGTTCTGAGTTGCACATGGAAGAGCAATGTCAACAGGAATAGACCAAACTCCTCTTCCTTCGTGATATTCAGCACTTGGACGAGCAGCAGCGTATTCTGTTAAACGAGCACGTTTTACTTCTTTTACTTCTTTTAATAATTCAACATCAATACCATCTTTGTCATAAATCCATCCTGTAGAGTCAGAAGCTGTAACAACTTTAGCACCTAACTGCTGAGCTTTTTCGATTGCGTAAATAGCAACATTACCAGCTCCAGAAACAGCAATTGTAGCACCTTTGATAGATTTACCATTACATTTTAACATTTCGTCTGTGAAGTAAAGAAGTCCGTATCCTGTAGCTTCTGTACGAGCTAAAGATCCACCATAAGATAAACCTTTACCTGTTAAAACTCCTTCATAAAGTCCACGAATTCTCTTATACTGACCGAACATGTAACCGATCTCTCTTGCACCAGTTCCGATATCACCAGCAGGAACGTCTGTATCTGCTCCGATATATTTGCAAAGCTCTGTCATGAAGCTCTGGCAGAATGCCATGATCTCACGGTCAGATTTTCCTTTAGGATCGAAGTCAGATCCACCTTTACCACCACCGATAGGAAGTCCTGTTAAAGAGTTTTTGAAGATCTGTTCAAATCCTAAGAATTTGATGATTCCAAGGTTAACAGATGGGTGAAGTCTTAAACCACCTTTGTAAGGTCCAATCGCACTGTTGAACTGTACACGGTAACCTGTGTTAACATGAACCTGTCCTTTGTCGTCTACCCAAGGTACACGGAATTTGAACTGGCGTTCTGGGTTTACAAGACGTTCAAGAAGAGCATCTCTTCTGAAAGCTTCTTCGTTTGCTTCAACAACGGCTCTTAATGATTCTAAAACTTCTTTTACAGCCTGATGGAATTCAGGTTCTGCTGGGTTCTGAGCAACTACCTGCTCGATCACTTCATCTACGTATGACATTTTGTTTCCTCCTTATAAGTCATAATGATATGTGTGTTTAAAACAGAGGGTATCTTCTTCAAATGGGCGTTGGCACATCCCAAAAGATAAAACAAAAAAGAGGTCGGAAAGCGCCTCTTTTTCTCAATGACGCCTTTGTCTTAGAATTATTATATAAGATATGGTATAATATTTCAAGAAAATCAATACGCAGGAAGGAAATTAGTATGAAATCTGTGGCAATGGCTTTTTATAATGGCGCGAAATATATAGATGAGCAAATAAGATCGATTCTTGATAATATGGAAGAGACAGATGAACTGATCATTTCAGTGGATGATGCTAGTGATGGATCAGAAGCAATACTTGAGGATTGGGTCCAAAACGACCAAAGAATCCGCATAATTAAAGGACCTGGGAAGGGTGTCGTAAAAAATTTTGAGAATGCATTTAAGCATTGTCGAGGGGAGATCATCTTCTTATCTGATCAGGATGATGTGTGGAAAAAAAATAAAATGAGAGAGATTGAGCGTGTATTTGAAGACCCGAAAGTGATGGCAGTTGTTCATGATGCACAGATTGTAGATGAAAAACTTTCATCTTTAGATCAAACCACTTTTGAGTGGAGAAATAGCGGAACAGGCTTCTGGAAGAATATGAAAAAGAATTCCTATATCGGATGCTGTATGGCAGTCAGAAGATCCGCAATGAAAAGAATTCTGCCGATCCCAGATGACATCTGGATTCATGACCAATGGATCGGATTGCTGTCAGAACAACTCGGGAAAGTTGTATTTTTGGAGAAACCTCTTATTTATTATCGAAGACATGGGGGAAATGTTACGGAATTGACCCATGGTTCGATCACATCCATGATCAAAAAAAGATATCATATGATCATGGGAATCAATCACCGTGTAAAAGAATGGAGCAGACATGACAAACAAAATCAAAGACATACTGAAAACTCATAAGTATCTGTTACTCTCGTTTTTTCTGCCGGTTCTTCTATTAGAAGGAATCGCGATCGCAGAGAAGATACAGCCATTTGGCAGTGAATCATTTCTGATCGTTGATGCATTGCATCAGTATTTGCCCTTTTTTGCAGATTATCAGGAAAAATTAAAAAGCATGGATTCGATGTTTTATTCTTTTCATGCAGGTCTTGGATACAATTTCCTTGGACTATGGGCGTATTATCTGGCAAGTCCACTAAATCTGGTGATCGCACTTGTGTCGAAATCAATGCTTACGATGATATTAAGTCATTTGTATGTCTTAAAGATCGCACTGTGCTGCTTTACAGCCGCATTTTATTTTAGAAAACGCCGTGGAAAGGATGAGATATCCATTGTTGCGTTCGGAATGGCATATGGATTATGTAGTTATATGGTTGGCTACAGTTGGAATATTATGTGGATGGAAGTCATGATGATGCTTCCACTCATTTTGTATGGTATTGATAAGCTGATCAAAGAACATGATGGAAGACTTTATTGTTTTGCATTATTTATTTCTTTATGGTGTAACTTTTATATGTCCTATATGACATGTTTATTTTTAATCTTATGGTATTTACTATATTCACATAAAAATGTCAAAGAATTTTTTACAAATGGATTACGCTTTGCAGGATATTCACTGTTATCTGGAGCAATGGCAGCAGTTGTGTTACTGCCAGCTTACCTTGGGATCATGCAGACATCCTCAGCCAAATTACAATTTCCAAAAGAATTATGGTATGGAACATTTGGAAATCTGTTTTCCAGACATTTTCTTGGGACAACACCGCTTACGATGGCGGTAGATGACAGTAAGATCAATTTATATTGTGGAATCTTAACCTTATTAATGGCAGGATTTTATCTGGCAGTCAGAGAAATTCGCCTGATCGATAAGATTCGAAGATTGTTATTACTTGTATTTTTATTTTTTAGTTTCAATATGCCTGTCTTAGGTTATGTTTGGCATGGCTTTCATGATCAGTATGGAATTCCAAACCGCTTTGCGTTTTTGTATATTTTTGCATTGCTTGCGATGGCGTATGAAGGATATTGTGTGTTGGTAAGAGGCAAAAGAAAAGTTTCACTGTGGATTTATTTTGCAGTGATCCTATGCGGTATTTTGATTGGAATCACAATGAAAACATCGACAGTGAAATTGGAAATGAAAACGGTTTACGCAACAGTTGCAGCGATCGCAGTTTATATGGTTTGTTTCGCATTATATCAGAAGAAGATTTTTAGGAAGAAAATATTTACAACATTGATCTGTTTCTTATTTATAGTAGAAACCGCAGCGATGGCAGTGATGGGATTTCAGGAAAATGGAACCGTCGATACAGATAGTTATTTTCAGGATACCAAAGCTATCACAGAAGTAAAAAAAGAGTATCAGAAAAATGTAGAGACAAGAATGGAATTGATCAGTGGGCGTATGCTTGATGAAAGTATCTGGCATACCTTAAATGGAATGACATTGTTTGGTTCCACAGCACAGGGAAACGTTGTCGATATGATGGATCAGCTTGGTTTTTATACAGGTGTAAATGAATATTTATACGAAGGAGCAACACCATTTACAAATAACTTATTTTCTATGAAGTATCAGATTTATCGTCCATATGATACAAAGTATACCGAATTTTTACTAAAAGAAAGTGTTGGAAATGTCACGGTTTATAAAAATCCATATCGAACAGCACTTGCCTATACGATGGATGACTTGGTACAAACTTGGGATTATGAAGATTATAATCCATTTTATGTACAAAATGATCTGGCAACGAGTGCATTTGATGTTGATGAGTTGTTTCATATGATCAAGACAGACAAGCCGCAATTAAATGATTGTAAGATCACATCCGATAATGGTGATGGAGAATATGTATTTGAAAATACATCCGCCCGACCAGATAACATGGTATTTACGATCAGATCAACAAAAACAAGGCGGTTGTATATTCATTTTGATGGAAGCCAGGTAGAAAATACTGTGATCGAAAAGAACGGAGAACAGGTTTTGACGGGAAGGCTGGATTCACAGATTATTTATCTTGGAAACGTGCAGAAAGGTGATGAGATCCGCATCAAAATGCAACTCAAACAAGATAATGAAATGTCTGGAGTTGTAAGACTGACAGCAGCGGAACTTGATGAAGAAGTGATGGAAGAACTTGCACAGAGAATGCAGGAAAACGCATGGAAACTTACCAGTGCCAAAGGAAATCATCTAAGTGGAACGATCCATGCACAGGAAGAACAGACCTTATTTTTCTCAATTCCATATGATAAAGGATGGACCGTGAAGATTGATGGAAAAAAAGTGAAAACAAAAGCACTTGGAAAAGCATTTTTGACAGTGAAAGCTCCAGAAGGAAAGCATAAAGTTTCACTGACTTATGTATCTGTTGGATTTAAAGAAGGGGCAATTTTGAGTATTGCAGGTTTTGTTGTTTTTATCCTAATCATGGCTTTTTTCAGAAGAAAGAAAAAAGCTGCAGTTAAAGAAGTATAAATTTCGTAAGAAATTCTTATGATTTTGGTCTATTGAAAGTCAGATTCGTTTTTGCTATGATGAAAGAAATTAATAAGCAGGAGGAAAAGGATTTATGAGAAAGTTTATTGGAAAATTCCTTGCAGCAGGACTTTGTGTCGCAATGGCATTATCATCTGTAACTGTCAAAGCAGACAGCGTTGATCAGAAATATCTGGCACTTGGAGCTGACTTAACAGCTTCCCAGAAAAAGAAAGTGTTAGAACTTCTGGATTTAGATGATAATAGCGACTATAAAGTTATTACTGTAACAAATAAAGATGAACATGAATATTTGGACAGCTATCTATCAAGCAGAGTGATCGGAACAAGAGCATTATCTTCTGTGACTGTAGAACAGAAAGATGATGGAAATGGAGTGAATGTCACAACACAGAATATCTCTTACTGCACATCTGGAATGTATCGAAATGCTCTGATCACAGCAGGGATCAAGAATGCCGATGTAAAAGTAGCTGGTCCATTTAAGATTTCTGGAACAGCAGCATTGGTTGGCGTTATGAAAGCCTACGAAGAAATGACAGGAAAGAAGATTCCAGAAAAGAGCAAAGATGCAGCGACAGACGAGTTGATCACAACGGGAGAAGTTGCGGAAAATATCGGTTCTGACGATGCAGAGAAACTGATCGCAGATGTCAAACAGAAAGTTGCAAAAGATAATCTGTCATCTCCATCTGAGATCAAACAGGCGATTGAAGAGTCTGCAAAAGATTTAAATATCAATCTTTCTGATGCAGACCGAGCGAAGATACAGAGTCTGATGGATAAGATTTCAGGACTTGATTTGAATGTGTCTCAGTTAAAATCTCAAGCAAAAGATTTATATGATAAGCTTGGAGGAAGTCAGGGAATCTTTGATAAGATCGCAGCTTTCTTCCAGTCTATTTTCAGCTGGCTGTCTAATTTATTTTCATAAAAGCTTAGGAGCATATAAGAAACGAATATCTCTCCTTATGTAACATAAGATTACATAAGGAGGGATTTTTTTATGGGACAAAATGAAATGATCTTTTACATAGTGGCAGCGGGATGTATGATCTGTCTGATGATCGGAATTGTAAAGAAACCGGCATATTTGCTGGTGCTTTTGCTGCGGGGAGCTTTTTGTGCGATGATCGTATATGGAATCAGCATTGTTTGTATGCGGAAAGGAATCACAGTACCAGTCAATCTTAATATCTTGTCCATTGGAACAGGTGCACTGTTGGGGCTTCCAGGAATTATTGCGTTGTATGCGGCAGCGGTGTTTTTATTGCAGTAATAATGTGATGTAAAGTACGCTAGTAAAATACTGGATTTTGTATTTCTGTAAAATAATAGAAAAAATACTAGACAAATACTGTAAATAGATGTAAAATAATGGAACATAAAGGAAGGAGGAAAGATGAAGATATGGATTCTATTATTTTTGATCATGGCAGCAATTTATGATTACAGAGATTTCAAGATCCCGAATAAGCTCAATGGGGCGGGAGCGTTGATCACGCTGGTTCTTGCAGGAGTTTCTGGGATGAAGGCAGCGGATATGATGATCGGAGTTTTGGTTGTGCTGATCAGCTGTGGATTATTATTCTATATTGGATGCCTTGGCGGTGGAGATGTGAAGCTGCTGATGGTATGTGCAATATCTATCGGACGGGCAATGCCCCAGTTTCTGATTTTGTCATTTATATGTAACGGTATTTATGCCGTGATCTTTTTATGGAAGAGGAAGAACTTCCATCTGCGATTATTTCGCTTATTTCAATATGTAACACAATGTAAGGATAACAAGAGATTATTGATGTACGAGACAGAGAATGGGGATCTGATGAAAGATGGAATGATACATTTTTCATTTGGGATCCTTGCAGCGTACATGATCTGCCTGTTAGGAGGTGGACTATGAAGGATATTTCAATCGGTATTTATCACAAAGACCATCAGTATGGAAAACGGCTGATGGAATACTTAAATCACCAGAAAGATTTCCCGATGACGGCATCATTTACGTCGGATGAGGAGATGTTTTTTAAACAGGAACAAGAGGGAGATTTTGAATGTCTGGTACTGGCAGAAGAGACGGATTATCATGGAGATTTTCCGGTTTGCCGAATTGGAGCAAATGAATCTATGGGTGGGATGTATTGCCAGAGTGCAAAAGAGATCGCAGCGGGGATCTATCATTGCCTGAATGTAAGCCCTCAGATTGAAAATGAACGGATCTTAGGAGTCTATTCTCCGATTCCAAGACTGGAGATATCAGCGTTTGCAAGGAATATGGCAGCTTCGAATGGATGGATTTATTTTGGAATGCAGCCATATGGACACTTTGAAGAAGATGAGACAGATGATCTTTTGTTGTTTTATATCAAAGAACATAAAGAAGATATTATAGAATATTTTATGAAACATCAGAAGAAGTTTGATGGTTGTGTGGGATTTGTGGGAGCTTCATGTTATCTGGATTATCGGGAATTATCCATGCAGGATTATGAGTGGTTTTTTGAGAAATTAAGAGAAGCAGGAATTTATATTATTTTTGATATTGGCATCGCATCACCGCCAGATCTTAAGTTCTTTGGGTTGTTTGACCGGATTTTTCTGCCTCTTATGCGGCAAGATCTGGGGTGTATGGAATATAAGAAGTTTCAAAAACAGATGAGAAAACATGGAGTATGGAAATTGACAAACTGGGAAGAAGTGATGCTTGAGAGCTGGAAGAACAAAGGAGGAAGGGGGCAGTGGCCTTGAAGGAATTGCTGAAACAAAGAGTAATGGAGAAATTGAATTTTTCACAGGAGATTTCTGACGAACATTTAAAAGGTGTGATTCAGGAAGAGATCATGAAAATATCAGAAGAATATCCGTTGCTTTTGTCTGACAAGATTCGCTTGAATCAGGAAGTTTTTTATGCTCTTCGAAGATTGGATATTCTGCAAGATCTGTTAGAAGATGATTCTGTGACGGAGATCATGATCAATGGCTATAAAAATATTTTTATTGAGCGGCAAGGAAAACTGCACCGATATCCTGGGCATTTTTCGGATAATGAAAAATTATATCAGGTAATTCAGCAGGTTGCATCAGGAGCGAACCGTATGGTGAATGAACGAAATCCAATTGTGGATGCGAGACTTAACGATGGTTCGAGAGTAAATATCATTTTGCCGCCGATATCGATCGATGGGGCAACGATGACGATCCGAAAGTTTGCAAAGGAACCGATGACATTAGCATGGCTTTGTGAACGGGAAGCATTTTCGGAAGAAATTGCGAAGTTTTTGAAGATTCTTGTAAGGGCGCGCTATAACATTTTTATCTCGGGGGGAACAGGCAGCGGGAAGACGACGTTGCTTAATGGAATGTCAAATTGTATTCCGAAAGATGAGAGGATCATAACAATTGAGGATTCCGCAGAATTGAAACTTAATGGGATTGATAATCTGGTCCGGTTAGAGATGAGGAATGCGAATGCAGCGGGGGAAAATCAGGTTGATATGAAAGAACTGATCAAAGCGGCATTACGTTCACGGCCAGACCGAATCATCGTCGGAGAAGTGCGAGGCGAAGAAGCCTTGTCTATGTTAAATGCAATGAATACAGGCCACGATGGAAGCATCTCGACAGGACATGCGAACAGTTGTAAAGATATGCTTAAGCGAATCGAAACGATGGTCTTGATGGGAGTCGATATGCCAGTAGAAGCGATCCGTGGGCAGATGGCATCTGCAATCGATGTGATCATTCATCTTGGAAGAAGCTTTGACGGAAGTCGAAAACTGATGGAGATTTCAGAGATTACTGGTATGGCGGCGAGTCAGGTAGCATTACATCCGTTGTTTGAGATGAATGAAGATGATGAACTTACAATGAGATCAGAATTATGTGATCAGAAGAAGTTAAAGGAGTATGGTCAGTATGAAGCATATCAGAAACTTATGGAATCTTTTAAAGCAAGAGATCAGCCTGTGGAAATATGAGAAGCAAGAGTTGGTTAAGGGAATTTGCTATATCGTGATGATCGCATGGCTGTTTTTTGACCGAATTGCATTTGCGATTCTTTTGATTCCATATTTGTTTGTTTTTATGAAACAACAAAGAATTCATAAGGTGCATCGGGAGAAGGAAAAGCTGCGAAAGGAATTCCGTGAAATGATGATTTCTATTGGAAATAGTTTATCTGCAGGATACTCTATTGAAAATGCATTGAAAACAGCAAAAAATGATCTGGAGATGTATGAAGAACACAGTTTGTTGGCAAAAGAACTTCAATTGTTGATAAACAAGCTCAAAATGAACGAACCTGTGGATAATCTGCTCTTTGATATGGCGGAACATGTAGGTCTGGAAGAATTTTATCAGTTTGCACAGGTCATATCAATTGCGAAAAAAAGTGGTGGGAATCTGATTGAGATCACGGAAAATACGATAGAACATTTAAGTCAGGCAATCCAGACGAAAGAAGAGATTCTCACGATGATCGCGGCAAAACAAATGGAGAAAAAGATCATGTCTGTCATGCCATATTTTATTCTCCTTTATGTAAGGATTGCAAATCCTGGATATTTCGACATACTGTATGAGAGTTTTGCCGGAGTTTTAGTCGCAGTGATTTCTCTTTTATGTCTGTGGATCGCAGATATATGGGCAGAGAGGGTGACTGAGATTGAAATTTAAGTTTCAATGGATTAATAAGATCGTGGAAAAACTTCCAGAAGAACTCAAAGAAAAAAGAAAAGCAGAGATAGGATCCTGTTTCACAGGAACAAAGAAACAATTAGATGAGAAAGTAAGGAAGAGTCTGTATGAACAGGTGAAGATCATAAGCATTGCGACTGTTATTTTTCTTATCGTTCTTTTTCTGACCATAATCTTTTATTTCAGTCAGGACCGTAGAATTCTGATCACGAGAGATGAAACGGGCGGCGAAGTTACAGAGCAACAGATCCGTATTAAAACAAAAAACGACGATGATATTTACACCTTGGAGATTCATCCAAAAGGATATACAAAATCCCAGATCACGCAGGCATTTGACAGAGGAGAAGCTTATTTAAGAAAACATCTTGTGGCAAAAAATAAATCATTAAATGAAGTGGAACGAAATCTTGAAATGCCAGTAAAAATACCTGGGGAAAATATTGCGGTACAATGGCAGAGTGATGATCCTACAGTCATCGATGAAGAAGGCAATGTGTTTTCGAAGAATGTCAAAAAAGACTATCTGTTGAATCTTGATGCAAGGATGGAATGTCAAGGAGAAGTAAGGATCTTAAAGATTCCTGTCTGTGTAGTTCCTGGAAATTCAGGGAAAAAGGTATCAGAAAAACAAAAGATCATTGCGGATCTTAAGAAATTGGAAGAAAAACATATTACGAAGGAGCAGTTTTATCTTCCAGATGTGATCCGGCAGGGCAGACTTTTACCTGCGGAAAATGAAAGTCAGATTCCTGCAATTTTATTTCTTGGGATTGCAGTGATCATATTTTTCTGGTATCACGAAAATGAAAAATATAAGGAACAAAGAATACAGACATTGGAACAATCTATGGTGGAGTATCCACAGATCATAGAACATCTGATCTTATTTCTGGGGACAGGAATGAGTGTGGTGGCTGCATTGGAAGCAGTAGCGACGGAATACGAGAAAGAACAAAGAAGAGGAAACAAAAAAGAAATCTTCGTATATGAACAGATCAAAAAAACATGCAGACAGATTTCGTTTGGAGTTCCACAGACAAAAGCATTTGGTGAGATGGGCAAAAAGATTGGGTTGTCTTCTTATCAAAAATTATCTGTTCTGCTCGTACAGAGTATTACAAGAGGTTCAACGGATCTGTTTCTAAGGTTAAAAGAAGAGGAAGAAGGAGCTTTTTTTGAGAAAAAAGAACAGGCAAAAAGGAAAGGAGAACAAGCAAGCACAAAACTGCTCGCACCGATGATGGTAATGTTGGTTGTTATTTTAGTATTATTGATGTTTCCAGCACTATCTACATTTTCATAAAAGGTCAGGGGGTAAAACATATGAGAAATTTTCTAAAGCATTTTTTTAAAGATGAATCAGGAATGGGTGTTGTTGAGGTGATTTTGATCATTGTAGTTTTGATCGGACTCGTCATTATTTTCCAGACGCAGATCAAGAAAGTCGTTGATAGCATTTTTAAAACGATCACTAGTAAAACAGGACAAGTCAAATGATCCGGGATGAGCAAGGTAGTATGAGTGCATTTCTTGCAATGTTATTTCTTGTTTTTTTACTGTTGATCAGCGTATGTGTGGAAGGAATCTATATGTATATAGCGAGGGGAAAGGCGATGGGTATTTATATGTCTGGGCTTTCTCATACAAAAGGAAATTATCAGAAAGAGCTTGCGGATATGTATCATATTTATGCGATGGATCCAAGATATCACAAGAAGATCGAAACAGATTTTTCAGACCGCATGAAAGAAAGTCTGGATCAGAATGGAGATCCTTTTCGCTTTCAAACAGGAAGTACAAAAATTTCAGATATACTTGATCTGTCGGCACAAAAAGGAGAAGTTTTAAAATATCAGATTCGGCAGCAGATGCAATATGAAGCAGCAGGGGATATTTTGAAAAACTTGACCAAAAAGATCAGGGCTGGAGAAGACCAGAAAAATGAGCTTTCAGGAATTAAGGATCAGATTCAAAAAGAGGAAGAAGAAGCAGAAGAAACGGAAAATGAAAAAACACTAACATCAGAACCAGTAAAAAAAGATCCGAGAAAAGGATTTATGAAATTGTTAAAAGAAGGCTCGGTCCCATTGATCATGGGAGAGAAAAAAGTGTCAGATCTTCCAATTAATATTGTCTATGGCAAAAAAGACACAACAAAGCAGAGTGCATGGAATTTTATGAACCGAAAAGATGTGGAAAAAGAATTAGATGAATTCGAAAAAACAGCATCAACGGATTCCTTTGCAAGTGAATTACCGGTAGTTTTATATGCAACAAAATATTTTCATTTTCTGACAGATACAACAAAAAAAGACGGGATTAAATATGAGATTGAATACTTGATCGCAGGGAAAGATTCGGAAAAAGAGAATCTTGGAATGGTTTTCTGGAGGATGATCGCACTTAGATTTGTGATGAATGCAGCTTGTGTATATCAAGATCCAGCCAAAGAAAAAGAAGCAGCATTGTTAGCAGCGTCAATTCTTGGAGTTACAGGATTTCCACCAGCAGTTGCGGTTGCAAAGAATCTGTTATTATTAGCACTTGCTTATGGGGAATCAGTGATCGATGTAAGAAATCTTGCAGATGGTAAAAAAATCCCAGCAGTAAAAACATCTTCAGACTGGCAGCTTTCTTTTGCAGGACTGGCAACGTTAAATTGCAAGAGAAAACCTGTGAAACAGGGAATGTCATACGAGGATTATTTGTTATTACTGTTGATATCACAAAAAGATAAACGTCAAAAATATTTCCGAATGATGGATCTGATGGAACAAAATATCCGAAGAAAAGTGTCAGATTTTAAATTGGATCAATGCATTTCTTCTTACAAGATCACGCAGAATCTGAAGTTGAAAAAACTCGGATTTGGTGGAATGATCTTGCCATTCGCAACATATACAGATCTTAAAATGTATCGATATGTAACGTATTAAAATTTAAATGATCAAAATGAAAGAAAGGGGGCAGAGAAAGATGTTCTCTTGTCAAAAACATTTCTCAAAAGTGAATCCGGTTCAAAATGATAACAATAACAACAAGATCGTCGTAAAAAAATTCAAGAGAGCATCTTCCTCTGCCTCAAATCTTTCTGGAAATGAGGAAGGTGCAATGACATTGGAAGCGAGTCTGATCGTCCCCATTTTTTTGATCGTTCTTTTGATGCTTACAAGTGCAGGAGAGATTTTGATGATCCACCAACAGATTTCTCATGGTGCTTGTGAGGCAGCAAAGAGGGCTGCAGTTAATGAATATCGCATCAGGCAGAAGAAAAAATCTGGAAGTGACTTATCAGGATTTAGTGCCAGGGCAGCTTTTCTGGCAGCGGTAAACCGTAAGTTTTTAGATCATTCGGCTTTGATCGGAGGAAGTGCAGGAGCGGCAGCGGCGTGTAGATTGACATTGACCTCTAAAGGGGAATATATCGTATCTGTACGTTATTATATTCGCAAAACAATGCCATTTTTATCAACACATACAGTATCCTATGAGCAAAGTGTAAGGCAAAAATCCATGACAGGATATGTACCAGACGGAGATGAATTAAAAAAAGGCTATGTCTATATCACACCGCATGAAGCGGTGTACCATAAAGATCTCTCCTGTACACATCTGTCATTGGATATTTCTGTTGACGAAGATGTAGAAAAATATAGAAACAAGCGGACACAATACAAGCCATGTGATAAATGCACCAAGCATGAAAAAGGTGATTTTTCCTGTGTATATATCGCAAAAGAAGGGGAATCTTATCACACGGATCTTGGCTGCAGCGGGTTAAAAAGAACAGTCAAACAAGTAGATCTAAGTACATTAAAGGGGATGAGGCCATGCACGAGATGCGCAAAACAGGGGGATACATGACGGTTGAAATCAGTGCGCTGCTTCCGATCATTTTGATGGTGCTATGGATGTTTTTTAGCTATCTGTTTTATTTTATGAATTGTGGGATCGCACAAGGAATTATGGAAGAAGCAGTGCAGAAAGCGGCAGATGTTAAAATTACAGGGGCAGAGTATGATACGGGAAAGTTGTCGTATCAGAAAGTAAATCAAAAGCTGATCACTGGAAATGTGATATCGTCAAACAAGTCAGGAAATATAAAAGCTGAAAAAGAGATGAAAGAACAATTGCGAAGGCATCTGTTTATGGCAGAAGTCAGTTTGGTTAGAGTATCGACAACACCGCTTAGAGTTTCAGCAAAAATAAAGACAAGATCAGCAGTTGTGGCAGGTGATTTCTTAAGTATGTTTGGAATCTGTTTGTTTGAATATGAAGGAAATGATCAGGCACAGGGAGATTTTGAGATCGATCAGATCAGGAGGTGGAATGCACTTGAAGGAGCAATGGATTAGAGAAGGTTTTTCCAGTTATTATGTTGTTAAAAAAGAACAGAAATTAACATATGAAAAAAATATTCTTTACAATCATACACTTCCGTGTCTTCTTCCATGTGAATTCCGGATCGAAGATGGAGAAGAATATTATTATTATGAAACAGGTATTTACACAAAGTTAAAAGACAGGATTTCTATGTTAGAACCGAAATTGTTTTTTGCGTATCTTTTGGAAGTTTTTGAACAGGTAGCCTCCTATTTGTTAGAGCTGGATCATTTAAAATTAGATTTGGAATCTATGTTTCTGGATAAAGAAAATCGACCAGTTCTTTGTTATCTGCCTGAGTATGAAAAAAAGATTGATGAGCAGCTTCGTGACTTTATAGAAGAATGTATCGAGTATATTTCTGGAGATGATAAAAAGAGGGTTCGTTTTTATTATGAATTTCACAGCTTTCTTATTAAAGAAAAACCGAATATGGAGCAGATGAAAGATTATCTGGAAGTTCGGTCAGAGAAAATGAATGGTGAAATTTTAAGAGAAAAAATAAAAAATGAAGAATCAAAATCAGCACAAAATATGCAGGAGAATCTATCGGATCTTATAAGAGATGAGAAAGATTCTCCTGAAAAAGATGAAATCAAAATTTATGAAAAAACACCGAAAAGAATTTTAATTCTGATTGGGAAAATAATAAGTGTTGTTGGTTGTTTTTGCAGCATATTGGGAATTGTTTATTTTGTATTAAAAATATTTGAATATGGATTTTATTATTTGTTTTTGATCGGATTACTAGTTTCGATCGCAGGTCTTGGTGTCAGTGTGTATGGATGTTATAAATTGTGGAAAAAGAACAAAAATCCAAAAACCTTTGTGGATTCTTGGCAGAAAACAGAAAATGCTGCCGAATTATTGGATGAGAAAACAATTCTGTTAGAGGATGAGGATGACAGGACGGTTCTTTTACTGGAAGAACCGATTGGAAGACTGGTTCCGAAGAATCCAGAACAAAAAGAAATTGTATTAGATGACGATGGATTTGTTATTGGAAGGTCCACACAAGGAACAGATCATCAATTAGAAGGAACTGGGATCAGTCGGAGACATATAAGATTTTATAAAGAAGATGGAAATGTATGTTGTGAAGATCTCGATTCGACAAATGGTATAAAGATCAATGGTGTAAAATTAAATGGGAAAAAGAATAAAAAAGCAGTATTAAAAGAAGGAGATTGCATAAAGATCGGACTTGAGGAGTTTTATTTTAAACAAGACTAGCCGCTGTGTTATAATAGTAGATACATAAATCAAAGCGGAGGAAATTATGTATCAGAAAATCATAGAATTGTTAAGGATTCATGGATATATGAAAAATGATACCGAAACAGGACCATGTTATGTAAAGAATATCAATGGAAGAAATAAATGTGTGTTTGTGATATTTGACAAGAATCCGGATGGAAGCAGTATTTTGGAAGAAGATCTGTATCATTTGGAAGACCATGCAAGGCAGCTGTTTGGTATGGATTGTGCTGCGTTGACGCTTATCTTATCGCAGGATGATAAACCAGTATTTCTTGATCCAAAGGATCAGTTCGATGATCTGTATGGACCATTATCCATAGTATTAGCACAGAATGAGGCAAGTCAAGCAGGGCAAGAATCGGAAATAGAAGTGAAAGATAATAAAAGTGTTAAGGATTTCTGGAAATCGCTCTATCAATATAAAGCAACTCTTCTGATCTTTACAGCTAATTTGATCTGTTTTATTTTGACAGAAACTTATGGAGACAAGATCTATGATTCATTTGCCTGTAATGCATATAGGGTAAAGAAACTGCATGAATATTATAGACTATTTACGTCAAATTATCTGCATTTTGGATGGGATCATTTCTTTAATAATATGGCAGTTTTTTTGATCCTTGGATCTTCTTTGGAGAAAGTAATCGGAAGTGTACGATATGTCATTCTTTATACCGGAGCAGGCATTGCCGGAAGTATCATTTCTGTAGCATATTACAGCATGATAGGGCAAGATGTGTTGTCGGCAGGAGCTTCTGGTGCGATATTTGGGTTAGTCGGTGCTCTTGCAGCAATATTTTTATTCTGCAAAGAACAACGACAGAGATTCGATGGATTTGGAATCTTTCTAATGATCGCAGGAAGCCTGTATCATGGATTCCAGAGTGGAACAACCGACAATGCAGCTCATATCGGAGGATGTATTGCTGGATTTATTTTGTCAATGCTTCTGTACGTGTTGGGCAGCTTAATTGCTGCTCATAAGCAGGGAAGATCAGTGTGAAAGTTGTTCCCTGATTCGGTGCAGAATCAATATGGATCTTAATATGAAGATCGCGAGCAATATTTTGTACAACGGATAATCCAATTCCGTTTCCGCCGGGATGGAAGGATACACCACGGTAGAAAGCTCTCGATTGCTGTTCTGTGGTCATTCCGATTCCAGTATCGGATAAATTTAATACAATATGTCCCTGTTCTTTGCTTAAGTGGACTGTAATATGTGTAATATGAGGAGATCGGCAGGTCTCCTTTTTTTGTTGGATCGCTTTGACAGCATTGGAGATCAGATTATGAAATAACTGAAAAAGTTTTGATCTTGCACCGTAAACGTAAAAAGCGGTTCCGGGGTCTGCCTGAATAAAGAAGCGAATCTGTTCTTTATGGAGATAATAAGACCAGGAAGAACGGATTTCACTGATCACGCTGATCAGGTCGAGTGGTTCCATGGCGGCAGAAGATTCTTCTGCTGGTGCCAGAAACTGATGAATGAAATCAAATAAAGAAGAAAAATCATCTTTCATACGGTTCCAATGGTCATTTCCGGTAAGTGTATCATATGTTTTTTCAATGCACTGAATCTGTCCGTAGATGAGAGTCAGAGAATTGTTTATCTCATGTGAAAACGTAGAAAGTTCTTGTAAATCGTTCATTGTTGGCTCCTCTTGTAATTAAATTTCCTCTTTTATTATCGGAAAAAATAAGATTAAGGGCAAGAAAAAGCGTTCAAAAAAGTTCGATGTTTTCTGTCAAAAAACAATCATTGAAAAAGGATAGATACTCATGGTAAAATATAATGAAGTATGGCTATATGTCATATTTCAAAATAGAAGGGGGCATATGATATGTCTTACATGGCTTTATATAGAAAGTTCCGGCCAACACGTTTCAGTGAAGTAAAAGGTCAGGATCATATTGTGAAGACGCTTGAGAATCAGATGAGGACTGGGCGGATTGGTCATGCATATCTGTTTTGTGGGACAAGAGGTACTGGTAAGACAACAGTAGCCAAGATCCTTGCGAAAGCAGTAAACTGCGAACATCCAGTCGATGGGGAACCATGTGGAGAATGTGAAGTTTGCAAAGCAATCGCAGAAGGAAGTTCCATGAATGTGATCGAGATCGATGCAGCATCCAATAATGGTGTTGATAATATCCGAGAGATCAAGGAACAGGTACAGTATTCACCTGCAACAGGAAAGTACAAAGTTTATATCATCGACGAGGTGCATATGTTGTCTATAGGTGCTTTTAATGCATTGTTAAAGACACTGGAAGAGCCGCCAGAATATGTTATATTTATTCTTGCGACAACAGAAGTTCATAAGATACCGATCACGATCTTATCCAGATGTCAGAGATATGATTTTCATCGTATCACGGCAGCAACGATCAAGAAGCAGCTATCAGATCTGATGGAACAAGAACATGTTGATACAGAAGATAAGGCGTTGGAATATGTGGCACGAATGGCAGACGGTTCCATGCGTGATGCGTTGAGTTTGCTGGATCAGTGTATTGCATTTTATCTCGGTGAGAAATTAACATATGATAATGTTTTGGAAGTGCTGGGAACTGTTGATATTCAAGTGTATAGTGATCTGTTGGACATGATTCTTTCGCAGGATATCAATGGCGTGATGGATCTTCTGGAAGATGTGGCGAGACAGGGAAGAGAATGGTCACAATTTATTACAGATTTCCTATGGTATTTAAGGAATCTGCTCTTAGTTGGTCAAGGAAATGCTGCAGAGGAGGCATTGGAAGTATCAACAGATCAGTTGAAATTGCTGCAGGAGAAAGCACAGCAGGTGGAAGAAAACACACTGATCCGTTACATCAGAATCTTATCCGAATTGTTAGAGCGTATACGTTATGCGACATCCAAGAGAGTCCTTGTGGAAGTTGAGATGATGAAGATGTGCAGGCCACAGATGGAAGCAGACACAAACAGTCTGGCCGACAGGGTGAGACAGTTAGAACAGCAGTTAGAACAGTTGCTACAGTCAGGAATCCCAGTACAGCAGGCGGCACAAGCAGGACAAAATCAAATAGCACTGCAACAGGAAGTAAAATCAGAACAAGATCCTGTCGAACAGTTAAATGAGAAGTTTCCACCAGCAAAAGTTGAGGAACTTATAGAACTTGTGAATCACTGGAGAGATGTCAAACGCAATCTGTCACCACAGATGAAGTATTGTTTACAGAGAGCAACACTTTCGGTCAACGAAGAAGGAACTGCGTTAAGAGTACTGTTCCCAAAAGAAATGAACGTGGAAAGTGGATATTTCTTAGAGGAACCAGAGCGTATTGAACAGCTTAAGCAGGAATTATCAAGACAGTCTGGCAGAGATGTCGAATTGGAAGTTAGTGTGATGAATACAGATAATGATGACAGTGATATGATCAATTTAGACTGCATTCATATGGATGTAAAAATAGAAGATTAAAACGAAACTTATAAAAATGAATTTTCAGGAGGAATGAACAATGGCAAAAAGAAGTGGTGGATTTCCAGGTATGGGTGGAAATATGAATCAGCTGATGAAACAGGCACAGAAGATGCAGAAACAGATGGAGGAAACAACAAAAGCGTTAGAAGAATCCACATATGAAGCAACAGCAGGCGGTGGAGTCGTAAAAGTTGTTGTATCTGGTAAAAAAGAAGTAGTTTCTGTACATTTAGAAGAAGAAGTTGTAGATCCAGATGACGTTGAAATGTTAGAAGATCTGATCGTAGCTGCTACAAATGAAGCACTTCGTAAGATGGAAGAAGATTCTCAGGAGAAGATGGGAAAAGTCACTGGTGGATTAGGAGGAATGGGTGGAGGATTCCCATTCTAGATAGAGTGAGAGACTATGGATTATTACAGTAATCAGATCACACAGTTGATCGAAGAACTTGGGAAACTCCCCGGAATTGGACCTAAATCCGCAGGAAGACTGGCATTTCACATTATCAATATGCCACAGGATCAGGTGCAGAAATTGTCAGATACGATCATTTCCGCAAAGACTAATGTACATTATTGCAAAGAATGTTGTACACTGACAGACAATGAGATCTGTCCGATCTGTGCGAGTGACAAACGTGATCACAGCACGATCATGGTCGTTGAGAACACGAGGGACTTAATGGCGTATGAGAAAACAGGAAAATACGAAGGTGTTTACCATGTTCTCCATGGAGCAATTTCTCCGATGCTTGGAATTGGTCCAGATGATATTCGTCTGAAAGAGCTGATGGCGAGACTGCAGGGAGATGTCAAAGAATTGATCATAGCAACAAACTCCAGTCTGGAAGGTGAGACAACAGCGATGTATATCAGCAAACTTGTCAAACCAACAGGCATCAAAGTCAGTAAGATCGCAAGCGGAGTTCCGGTTGGAGGAGATCTGGAATATATAGATGAAGTAACGTTACTTCGAGCATTAGAAGGACGTACCGAAATATAAAAATAAAAAAGAAGCTTTGGCTAAAGAAAAATGTTGATCAACGACATAAAACTTAAGTCAAGGCTTCTTTTTACATTATATAATGATGAGAGTGTCAAAAGTAAATTTTGCCACTCTCTGATGTACCCGGATTGCTTCATTGCTACGCAATTTCGCAATCCTCGAACACCTCGAACTCCCATAAAATGGTGTGTTCACACCATTTTATTCCGTTCTCGTTGTTCGGCGTGTCAATAAGTATAAATTGCTTATTTGTGCAAGCACAAACGCAATTTATACTTTTGACACTTACATCATATAATCATAAAACAAAAAAAGAAAGAACCGACTAGCTAGGTCGGTTCTCTCTTTTAAAACAATAAGGAGAGGATTTTCATCCTCAAGAGGGGTAGGATTTGAAAGTATTAACTACTTTACGATTTTTATTATCACATAAAAATGTGTCCAAATTGTGAACAAAATACACATTTTTTGTGAGAATGGAATAATATGATATAAGTGTCAAAAGCATAATTGATCAGAGGTCTTTTCTTGAAAAACAATAGTAAATGGGATAAAATACATCTAAACAGAGTAATATGTAAACTCTCAAAATAAGAACACACAGGAAGGAAGATATATAATATGAAGAAAGAAGATTGTATTTTTTGTAAGATCGCAGGTGGAGAGATTCCATCAAACACAATTTATGAAAACTCTGAGTTTAAAGTGATCATGGATATTGCACCAGCATCCAAAGGGCATGTACTGATCATTCCGAAAGAACATTTTAAAGATATCTATGAGATTGATGCGATCACAGCAGGAAAATTATTCCAGTTAGCAACAGTTGTTGCGAGAGCATTAAAAGAAGTGCTTCACTGTGATGGATTAAATGTTTTACAGAACAACGGACTGATCGCAGGTCAGACAGTATATCATTTCCATATGCATTTGATCCCAAGATATGAAGGGGATGACGTGACGATCGGATGGAAAGAACATTCCACAGAAGATATCGATATGGAACAATTAAGACAGGATATTAAAAAGGCACTCTAGGAGAGAAATATGGCAAAAACTTCATGGAAACCTGGAAATATGATCTATCCTTTGCCAGCAGTTATGGTGACTTGCAGAGATAAAGGTCAGGATAACATCATTACGATCGCATGGACAGGGACGATCTGTACGAATCCGCCAATGACGTACATTTCTGTCCGCCCAGAGAGACATTCTTATGAAATGATCAAGAATAGTGGAGAATTTGTGATCAACCTGACAACAAAACAGTTAACAAGAGCAACGGATTTCTGCGGAGTACGTTCAGGAAGAGATGTTGATAAATTCAAAGAAGCAAGACTGACAAAAGAAGAAGCACAGGTTGTGGATGCACCGATCATCGCAGAAAGTCCGGTAAATATCGAATGTAAAGTAGAGAAGATCGTACCACTTGGCTCACATCATATGTTTATGGCGAAAGTTGTCAATATTATGGTGGATGATGATTATATGGAAGACAACGGACGCTTTGCACTGGAAAAAACGAATCCGTTGATCTATTCACATGGCGGATATTATGAAACAGGAAAGAAATTAGGAACCTTTGGCTACTCAGTAAGAAAGAAAAAGAAAAGGAAGAAACCAAATGGCAGAAAAAAATAATAACTACATATTGATCGGGATGCCAGGTTCTGGAAAGAGTACGATCGGAGTACTTCTTGCCAAAGCCTTGGGTTATGATTTTGTGGACACAGATCTTGTGATTCAGCAAAAAGGAGGTGGTTTGCTAAAAGAGATCATCGCAAGAATCGGGAATGACGGATTCAAACAATTGGAAGAAGACGTCAATGCTTCGATCGATGTAAATAAATCCGTGATCGCACCTGGAGGAAGTGCTGTTTACAGTGATAAAGCAATGAGACATTTTAAAGAAATCGGGACTATAATTTATTTAAAACTAGATTACCAGACAGTAAAACGCCGCCTTGGGAACCTCAAAGCAAGGGGGGTAGTACTAGAAAAAGGTCAGACATTACGTGACCTGTATAATGAAAGAATTCCATATTATGAAAAATACGCAGATATCACAGTAAAACTGGATAAATTATCCATCGGGAACTCCTTAGAAAAAGTGTTGGAAAACCTCTAATAGTATGCTATAATATAATCTGTATGATTTTAAATAATTACCGAAAGATAGAAATTAGGTTTAATAATATAGATAGATAGAGATAATTGAGGTGTATCATGGAACAGTATATCATTAAAGGTGGTAACCCATTAGTAGGAGAAGTAGTAATTGGCGGTGCGAAGAATGCAGCACTGCCTGTTTTAGCTGCGGCAGTAATGACAGACGGAAAATGTATGATAGATAATATGCCAGATGTAAGAGATATCAATGTTTTACTTCAGGCGATGCAGGAAATTGGAGCAGATATAGACAGAACAGGAAAACACGAAGTAACGATCAGCGGAAAAGGAATTCATCCAGAGTGTGATGTAGACAATGAATTCATCCGTAAGATCAGAGCTTCTTACTATTTGATCGGTGCTTTACTTGGTAAATACAAGAGAGCAAGAGTTGCACTTCCAGGTGGATGTGAGATCGGAAGCCGTCCGATCGACCAGCATATCAAAGGATTTAAGATGCTGGGAGCCCAGATTGAGATTGAGAATGGTATGATCAGTGCAACAGCAGAGGAATTAAAGGGAGCCCATATTTACATGGACGTTGTTTCTGTAGGAGCGACGATCAATGTTATGATGGCAGCATCGCTTGCTAAGGGAAATACGATCATCGAGAATGCAGCAAAAGAGCCACATGTCGTTGATGTAGCGAATTTCTTAAACAGTATGGGAGCAAAGATCCGTGGAGCAGGAACTGATGTCATCCGTATCAAGGGTGTTGAGAAGTTTGGAGATTGTCAGTACTCCATCATTCCAGACCAGATTGAAGCTGGAACATTTATGACAGCAGCAGTCGCAACAAAGGGTGACATTATGATCAAGAATGTTATTCCAAAGCATTTAGAAGCAATTTCTGCAAAATTAATCGAAATTGGAGCAGAAGTTGTAGAATTCGATGACGCAGTACGTGTATCAGCGACAAAACGTCTGGAATCTACAAACATTAAGACGTTACCATATCCTGGATTCCCAACGGATATGCAGCCACAGATGGCGGTCACACTTGCATTATCCAATGGAACAAGTGTGATTTCAGAGAGTATTTTTGAAAATCGTTTTCGCTATGTGGATGAACTGACAAAGATGGGAGCAACCATTCAGGTCGATGGAAGAACTGCGATCATCAGCGGAGTTGAGGGATTTACAGGAGCTGACGTACATGCCCCAGACTTAAGAGCTGGAGCAGCCCTTGTCATTGCAGGATTATCTGCAAAAGGATTTACAACCGTCAGTGATATTGGATATATTTATCGTGGATACGAACAGTTTGAACAGAAGCTTAAACAATTGGGTGGAGAGATTCAGCTGGTTAACAATGAAAAAGAAGTTGCAAAGTTTAAGTTAAAGATAGGATAAAAGGAGAATTGCCTGAATGAGACAATACCTGAAAAACGAAGTGTTCAAAGTATCCAAGTGGGTAGAATTATTTATATCAGCGATCATTATGATCGCAGTCATCGGAGGAACAATCTATCTGGTAAAAGATGTGGTACAATTAATGATGAATTACCCAACATCCAGAGATATTTATAAATTTGTTGGTGTAGCGTTTAATCTCGTCATTTGTATCGAGTTTGTAAAGATGCTTTGTAAACATACCCCAGATACGTTAGTAGAAGTTATGATGTTTGCCATTGCAAGGCAGATGATCGTGGAACATACGAGCCCACAGCAGAATCTTATAGTAGTTTTAGCGATCGCGATTTTATTTGCGATCAAGAAATTCTTTTTTGGAAAGTTTGATGATATAGATAAGACAGTATTTTTGCCAACTCAGAGAATTTCAAGTGTCAATGAACTGGTTCATGTGGAAATTCCAAAAGAAACACAGCATCAGACATTGGGAGAATTACTTGAGAAACGAATTGGAACAGAGAGTGGGAATTTTCAGGTAGGTCAGTGTTATTTCTTTGAAGGAGGAGCACTTCGTGTAGCCAAGGTAAAGAATGGTAAGATAACACAGATCGAAGTTATCCGGAGTAAGAATGCACCGGTCGTGTTAAAGAGGTAAATAAAGGCCCGGAATCCTTCGGGTCTTTTCATGATATTTTACAAATAACAGATATATTTTAAGAAAGGATAATAGAATGGATAAAGTATTATTCACATCAGAGTCCGTGACAGAAGGACATCCAGATAAAATCTGTGATCAGATTTCTGATGCAATCTTAGATGCACTTTTAGAACAGGATCCAATGAGCCGTGTTGCATGTGAGACTTGCACAACAACAGGAATCGTTATGGTCATGGGAGAGATATCTACAAAAGCATATGTAGATATTCAGAAAATTGTCCGCGATACTGTTCGTGAGATTGGATATACAAGAGGTAAATATGGATTTGACGCTGATACATGCGGTGTTATTACAACAATTGATGAACAGTCCAGTGACATTGCCATGGGTGTAGACAAAGCACTAGAAGCAAAAGAGAATAACATGACAGATGAAGAGATCGACGCAATTGGAGCCGGAGATCAGGGAATGATGTTTGGATTTGCTACTAATGAAACAGAAGAGTACATGCCATACCCAATCTCTCTTGCACATAAGCTTTCAAGACAGTTAACAAAAGTGAGAAAAGATGGAACATTGTCATATTTAAGACCAGATGGTAAAACACAGGTAACTGTAGAATATGATGATGGAAAACCAAGTCGTCTTGATGCAGTTGTGTTATCTACACAGCATGATCCAGATATCACTCAGGAGCAGATTCATGAAGATATCAAACGTGAAGTATTTGATAAGATCCTTCCAGCAGATATGGTTGATGATGAAACAAAATTCTTCATTAACCCAACAGGAAGATTCGTGATCGGTGGACCACACGGAGATGCAGGGTTAACAGGAAGAAAGATCATCGTAGATACATACGGTGGATACGCACGCCATGGTGGTGGAGCTTTCTCTGGAAAGGACTGTACAAAAGTAGACCGTTCTGCAGCTTACGCAGCACGTTATGTAGCGAAGAACATTGTAGCAGCCGGATTAGCTGACAAATGTGAGATTCAGTTATCTTATGCAATCGGTGTAGCAGAGCCAACATCTATCATGGTTGATACATTTGGAACAGGAAAGAAATCCAATCAGGAATTGGTAGACCTGATCCGTAAACATTTTGATCTGCGTCCAGCAGGAATCATCAAGATGTTAGATTTAAGAAGGCCAATCTATAAACAGACAGCAGCATATGGACATTTCGGAAGAAATGACCTTGATCTTCCTTGGGAGAGACTTGACAAAGTTGATCTGTTAAAAGGTGAATAAAACGAAACACATCACTAGGCAACTCAGGAGGAAATCGAGTGAAAAATGAATTAGTGATCGTCATCGATTTTGGTGGTCAGTATAACCAGTTAGTTGCACGCCGCGTTCGCGAGTGCAATGTATACTGCGAGATTTATTCTTACAAGATCGGTATCGATAAAATCAAAGAAATGAATCCAAAGGGAATCATCTTAACAGGTGGACCAAACAGTTGTTACGAACCAGATTCCCCAACATACAGCAAGGAATTATTCGAACTTGGAATCCCAGTTTTAGGATTATGTTATGGAGCACAGCTGATGCAGCATGTCCTTGGAGGAAAAGTAGAGAAAGCCGAAGTCAGCGAATATGGTAAAACAGAAGTGCTGGTCGACAAGAAAGATTCTAAGTTATTTGAAAATGTATCAGAAAAAACAATCTGCTGGATGAGCCATACAGACTACATCTCACAGGTAGCTCCAGGATTTGAAATCTCTGCACATACAGCAGACTGCCCAGTTGCGACAGCTGAGAATGCAGACAAGTCCTTATATGCGATCCAGTTCCATCCAGAAGTACTCCACACAGTTGAAGGAAAGACAATGCTTTCCAACTTCGTATTAGGAGTCTGCGGATGTGCAGGAGATTGGAAGATGGATGCTTTCGTAGAAAGCACAATTAAAGAAATCCGAGAGAAAGTCGGAGATGGAAAAGTATTACTTGCCTTATCAGGAGGAGTAGATTCATCCGTAGCAGCCGGATTATTATCAAGAGCCATTGGAAAACAGTTAACATGTGTATTCGTCGATCACGGATTATTACGTAAAGATGAAGGAGACGAGGTAGAAGGCGTATTTGGAGAAAACGGACAGTTTGATCTAAACTTTATTCGTGTCAATGCACAGCAAAGATACTATGACAAATTAAAAGGGGTCACAGAACCTGAAGCAAAACGTAAGATCATCGGAGAAGAATTCATCAGAATCTTCGAAGAAGAAGCGAAGAAGATTGGTGCAGTAGACTTCTTAGCACAGGGAACGATTTATCCAGACGTCGTAGAAAGCGGATTAGGTGGAGAATCAGCAGTCATCAAATCCCACCACAACGTAGGAGGATTGCCAGACTTCGTAGATTTCAAAGAAATCATCGAACCATTACGTGACCTGTTCAAAGACGAAGTAAGACAGGCAGGACTACAGTTAGGAATCCCAGAAAGACTTGTATTCCGCCAGCCATTCCCAGGACCAGGACTAGGAATCCGAATCATCGGAGAAGTCACAGAAGAAAAAGTAAAAATCGTCCAAGACGCAGACGCGATCTACAGAGAAGAAATCGCCAAAGCCGGATTAGACAGAGAAATCAACCAGTATTTTGCAGCATTAACTAATATGCGAAGTGTTGGAGTAATGGGAGATTTTAGAACATATGATTATGCTGTAGCATTAAGAGCTGTTAAGACGATCGACTTTATGACAGCTGAGGCATCAGAGATTCCTTATGAAGTGTTGAATAAGGTAATGAATAGGATTATTAATGAGGTTAAGGGAGTTAACAGAGTATTCTATGATCTGACTAGTAAACCGCCTGGAACGATTGAGTTTGAATAATTAGCAAATCCCGAGAACCCTTGAAAATAAAGGGCTCCCGGGATTTTTTGTTTCTCCGTGATGTTAATGTGATGTTCAAATCACTATTTTACACCTATTCCATATATTTTTTCGTACTTTGGAATGGTATTTTCGACGATGAATTTATCAAGATTTTTTATGCTTCCCTGCGACAACTCACATGAGGTTATGGCATCCGAGAATAATGCCAGTATGAAATCCTTCAGTGATTCGGCCGGCCGGAATGATGAGATCGTTTGTATGATGGAATCTCCGAAAGCGATTAGGTCAAGATATGTTTCCATCTTATATCCATAAACGATTTCTGATTCGATATCTATGCCATACTTTGCGAAAATGTTCTTATTGTTTTTTCGGATATGAGCATTTCCTTCTTGCGCAGCTACAGACAATACACTCTGACTGATCCGGCCGAGTGGAGAACCAGGTACCATATCAACCGATATGTCATTCTCTTCATATTCAGGATCATCTGGAGGAATGTTTTCCTTCTGTATAAGGTCCTCTATCCGTTCTGCTAACTCTCGATCAGTGCCTGGATACAGGTGGGAATAAGTATCCCATGTTGTCTTGATAGAATCATGGCCGAGCCTGCGAGAGATTTCTTCAATCGCAAAACCCATATTAACCAGCATGGCCACATGGCTGTGCCGCAGATCATGCACCCTTATTTCCTTGTCTCCCGATCTCTTGATCATTCTTTTGAATTCACTGTAGAGCCCACCCTTTTTGAAATAAAATATACGCTCTTCCGGATCCAGACTCATGCTGTCTATAAACTCCAATACTTCCTCATGAAGGGAATCTGGTATTGTAATCTGTCTTATACTGCGCTTTGTTTTTGGCGTCAGAAAATACTCCACCCCATCAACTACCGCATAGTTCTTATTCACATCGACGCTTGCAATGTCTCTCGGGAAATCTTCCGGTGTTAGTGCAAGCAGCTCTCCCTCGCGCATTCCACTATAAAATAGAATCTTGAAAGCAACGATATATGAGGTCTTCTGTTCGAACTGCATAGCATGTTCAAATTCTTCTTTGGTCCAGAAGTTCATTTCGGATGCACGGCTTTCCCCTATGGTTCCGGCCACATAACATGGGTTGATTCCCAACTTATAGTATTTTACTGCATAGTTGAATATGGCTGATAGCTGCGAGTTTATTGTATGAAGATAAGTCTCGGCATAAGGCTCTCCTTTCTCGTTCCGGTAGTTTATCAGACCATTTTGCCATCTTCTTACAAGGTCTGCATCGATATCGCAGATCTGCATTTGGCCGAAAAAAGGAAGTATTTTTGTTTCGATGAGGTACCTCTTGCCCTTCAATGTAGTTGGCTTTAGTCTGGACTCCATATCTTCTATATAGTTTGCGGTCATTGATGCAAATAATATAGTTGGACTCTTGGAGTATTTATCCAAGAACATACGCTCATACTCTTTTGCAGCTCCTTTCGTGTCAAATCCACGTTTGCATTTATGCTTTCGCTCTCCGAGCCAATCTTTATAGTAAAAGTTTGCGTACCATTTTGTCTTACCATCTTTGGTCTGATATTTATATGCGGGCATAATCAATCTCCTTGTCGCATAAGATTTGACAAATGGCCCCATGTTTTATATAATGTACTTAACAAGGGAACCGTTGGCCAGTGCACACTTGGCCGCCGGTAAAATATGTAACTATAAAAAATAGCGCCTTACTTTACCAGAGCAGGGGCGCTATTTTTTGTGCCTAAGAATTGTTACAACAAGGGTTATAACAGCACAAAGCATGATGACAAAAGTAAACAAGTCACTGTATGTAACCATAAGCACCAGCCTCCTTTCTTGCGTCCGGCGGCTGCATAGCACCTCAACGGTTCCCCGGTTAAGTACATTATATTTTCATGAAAGTTATCTGTCTTTAAAGTCCTCCAATGCTCCCATCAACAAACGCCGTCCGGATTTCGACATTGTCCTATAATATAGGATGATGTCCTCTTCATCTTCGGAAGATACAATCGTTGGGTATGGAATGGTCCCGATCAGGAAGTCCATGGAAGTATTTAGGAATCTTGAAATCCTGGCCAAGGTTCCGATGTTCGGTGTAATTGATCCGTTCAAAATATCTTCCGCCTCCTCTGGCGTAACCTCAACCGCATCGGCGAATGTCTCCGTCGAGATACCGGCCTGAGTGAGCAGATCTGAAACGCGAGTTCCGATATATGGCATTGTCGTATCCGGATCCAATGCAAGCCATTGGGATTTTGATTTTCCTAATAAATAATCTGAAGGAACATGGAAGTATTCCGATATCTTTTTTAATACATCGGCAGAGGGATTAGTGTATCCCCTTTCTATATTTGAAATTACCTGCCCCGAACAACCGGCATAATCTCCCAGCTGCAACTGGGTAATGCCTGACTCCATGCGGAGCTCTTTTATTTTTTCTCCAACTTTACTCATATAATCACATCAATCAAAGCAATCCATAGTTTTCTGAGATACTTCATCTTCGTTTACGATGGAAAAGGTTTCGCCTTCAATGGTTAATTCTTTTCCGTTGTCGTGTATAATGCAATTCATCTTATCGCCTGCGGACAGTGTGATTTCCACAGCGCTTTTATCTACTGAATATGTTCCGTAAGCTTTTTGCCGCTCGTCTTGCTCTCTTCCAAGTCCGCTATCAACAAATTCAACTGTATTATCATCGTTAAACCTTACGACATAAACATGATATCCGCTCATCCCCATATAGTAGTTTCCGAGCATAGGAATGTTTTCTGCTTCGGCTACTTCCTGGCGAGCTGACAATAGGTCTTTTATACCAGATGCAAGCACAACAAGCGCTATAATCCCCATTATTACTGCAAACACAATAATAAGCTTTGATTTTTTTTGCTTAATAGGATGTCCGCAGTTAGGACAAGCTTTAGCGGAATCAGAAATTTCTTTTCCACACTCTGGGCATTTTATCATACTCATAATCTCATTCCTTTCTACCCCTCCGGTACCACTCGAAGGGGATTATTTTGCTTCTTTTAATTCCTCATCATATTCGTGATTCAATCGTTTAAGATATCCTCTCAATTCTCCTTTAAATTCTAATTGAGCATCATGCGGGAGCTTATGAATCAATGAAAGCCACTCAGCATCTTCTACTGAAAAAGAAGATTTTTCGTGACCGGAAAGCAAATATTCACAGGATACACCCAAAAACTCACATATTGGGATTATCATTTTAGCCGGAGGATCAGTCCCCCGATTTTTCCAGTTAGTCATAGTGCTAGTGCTTATACCTAATGCCCTGCACAAATCGGCTGCTTTTAGAGACTTTTCCTCTAATAGTGCTAAGATACGCTGGATAATCATAAATCTCCTTTCAATCCCAAAATGTGAGTAAAAAGTATTGACAAACTCACAAATGGGGATTATTATTAAAACTGTAATAACCAAATGTTTAAAACACTTTTTAAAAAAAGAGTGACGGAAATCACCCAAGGTATAGCTGAATAATTAGTCTGCTTCTGATAATAGGGCCTTGTTGTTTTCTTCAATCATAACAGCAACGGCACTGATAACGGCTTCCGCAGAAGCCTGTAAAAGCGAAGCACCATTCAAAGACACACCGCTGTTTTCGATTTCGGATAGAATTTTACGGTTGGCACTTGAAAATTCGGATAAGCCGATACGCCGCAGTTGCTCTGACCATGATGACTGGTTATTCATATAAGTTACTCCTTTCTGTGATTGTTAACGTATACCGTTATTCTAAAGCACTATTAAACAAATGTAAACAACAAATGTTTACAAATTAGTGGGAGGTGAAATTGTGAAACGAACTTTGCCGACGTGGTGTAAAGAAGTAAAGAAGTCGATGATCGATGATGATCTCAATGTAACTGAACTTGCGGAGCGTGTAGGGTTAAGTAGAAATTATGTATCCGGAGTGGTAAATGGACGTGTATATGCGCCGGAGATCGCAAAGATAATCAGCAAAGATCGCAACATCACAGTTCCTTATACGGAAAATATCGTTTGATTACATTGTATCTGACAGAGGAGGATAGATAAATGGGAAAACATATAACAAAAGCGGTCGGAAACGTCTTTGCCGAAGCACGATACAATGCGGCTACGTTCAATGACAGGCTGTTCAGCCGAGAAGGGGCATCTGAGGAACTTGGAATAGACCGGAGCCGACTGGCGCGGATCGAGCTTGGAAGCAAAAATCCGTTTCCTGATGAGGTGCTTATGATGTCTGATATCTACAGCGCCCCGGAATTGAAAAATTATTATTGCAAAAATATGTGCCCGCTTGGAAAAGACTTTCCAGAAGTAAAAGTAGAATGTCTGGACAGGATCAGCGTAAAAGCATTGTCGTCTTTCCGAAAAATATCTGCGGCGAAGGAGCTGCTTCTGGACATTACCGAAGATGGAGTTATCACAGAGGATGAAAAAGGCGATTTGGATGAGGTTATCAAAACGCTTGATGAGGTAAGTACGATAGCGCAGAGCTTAAGAATGTGGGCGGAGAAAAATTTGGATTAAAGGAGGTGTCGGAATGTCTAGTGGAGTTTTAAAGGAAATAACAGTGCAGGACAGATCCTATTACATGGTTGGTGATATTGTCAATATTCTCGGTGTCAGCCAGTCCAAAGCATACGACATTATTCGTACAATGCGCAAAGAATGTATTGATTCCGGAAAGCTTACAAAAGCGTATCCGGCCGGACGTATTCCTAAGAAATATTTCGATGAATACTGCATGATCAACTAAGGAGGTGAATGAAGAAAATGTACGGATACATTTGCCCTGATTGCGGTTGCCATCTTGATCCTGGAGAAAGATGCGACTGCAGGGAGGAGAGGGAACGAGAGAGAAAAAAGATAACGCAGATTTCGCGGATGCTGAAAGTGGAAACGAATGGCCAGATGAAGATTAAGTTTGAGGAGGTTGTATGAAATATTTAAGGCTTTACGACTTGAGGAATGAAAGAGTAACTATCATACCGTACTCGAGAAATGTAAGATCTGCATATTGCAGACGCATTTACAGCCTCGAGATGGAAAAATTAAGAAAGAAGAGAAGAAACCGACTGATATTGAAATGGATAAAAAGGAAAATGATAAATGCATTGATTGCATTATTTAAAATTTCCGTATCCTTAGCAGCTGGATTGGTGTTCATGAATCAAATATCGAAATGGCTTAGAGTTGTACGTGGTTATGATGCTATTGGTAGCGAGATTTTCGCAGCTGGTATAATTTCTGCTCTTGTATTTCTGTTCTTAGACTGGTTTTTTTGGAGGATAGGTGAATATTTATGGAGAAAAAAATGATTGAGGAGGTGATAGGGCAAGAGATATCACAGGATTTATATGATAGATCCGTTAAGATGGCAAACAAAAAGCTCCAATCAATTATTCAGCGTTTTGGCGATAACGATGGTGTTAGACGGACACCTGGTTATCTGGCTGAATTAGTGATTGAAGCTGTTAAGTCAGAACTTTTAACAGAATATACTCTGGCTTTGGCACTTACCGATCCGTCGCATAACTATTAAAAGCAACTTTATTTTACCACAAGAATTGGAGGAAAACAATATGAAAGATGTTATGGCATCATTGCCGGAAGTTATTAATGCATATAAAGGGTATAACTTACTCGTCCCGACAGCAACGGATGTACAGCTGAGTCCTTTCTATAAGTTCCATGTAGAGGAGGTAGCGGTTGACCTGAGTGAAACGAGCGGTGACATTTTCAAGGTCGGAGCAGTAGCGAAAGGAGAAACTACAAGCAATGGTAAAAAGATTTATGAGGACGTGTTTTCTCTCTCCAAGCCCTTGCTAAACAAAATGGCCATGGCAGCAGGGATCCAGTTCAATCCAGAGCAGACATACGGAGAGCGGTTGGACAGGGTTACATATCGGGCAAAAGCACAGGGGGCCATGCGTAAGGCTGACGGAACAAGCAGAACAGAAACAGACGAAAAAGTAATCTGTCTGGAAGATGAAGAAGAGAAGTATCAGATTGAATTTTCTGATAAGGCATCCCGTGGAATTACAGATCAGAAACAGGCAAAAGCTGCGGCAGAGCTGTTCAAAGGAAAGTGGATTGACGCTAATGATAAACATGGGAATCGCGTAAAAGCGTATCTGATTGATGAATGTGACAGAGAGAAGTATATCAGCAGATCCGTAAAGGTGAATATGGCTCTTCTTAAAAAAACATGGGCCGAGAAAGCCCTGACGGGTGCAAAGCTCAGGGTAATCCGGGCGTTGCTCGGAATTAAAGGCACATATACCAAGGCGGAACTCGAGAAGAACTTTGCAATACCTACTGTGGTTTTCTCTCCAGATTATTCGGATCCTGCTGTCCGGCAGGCGATGCTCACACAGGGAATCAATTCAGTTAACAATATGTTCGGAACTCCATCTATTCCTGTGAAGAAAATGGATTTCGACAGCGACGATGATACTTTTGATGCGGCTGCTTATGAGGATAATGCCGCGTTTCAGAGTGATATCCCGGATGATGATATTCAGGATGTCCCGGAAGATATTCCGGATGAACTGCACACGGAAAAACCCGAAGCTACCGAAGAGAACGGATACTATTGTGACAGCTGCGGAGTCGAAATTAACGAGAGAGTGTATGACTATTCGCTGAATAAATTCGGGCGCCCATTGTGTATCAAATGCCAGAGAGGTGGTGGAAGATAATGAAAATGATTAAGATCACTACCGAAAACCAGCTTTCCGTGATTGATTTTCCGGAAGGAGGAATCAGAGAACAGAATAAAACTCTGGTATCGCATATCGGACCAAAATGCGAACTTCTTGAGCATGTTATGCCAAAGAGACTTTATACAGAACTACATGCATCAAGAGAAAGGGGAAATTGTATAAGCATGCTGGTTGACGAAGATGGGTATTATCGCGAACTGGACATGAATGTGGTTGCATCCTGGTTATATGAATCAGACCATCATGGTAATCCCATACTCGGAAATGTATTGATTGTGGGAGAAAAATGGGAAAATGATGGGATTTCATTTTGTGGAATCCCGGGAGATCAGTTTGCACTGATTTTCCCTCGGCTTAGAAGATTAACAGAGAAAGCGAGGAAAATGGCATGAAGATTTTACATACAGCAGACTGGCATATTGGCCAGTTCAAAGGACCTGTAGCAGACGGAGTGAATCTCCGATCACTCGATACAGTAAAGTGCTTGGACTATATGGCGGACATGGCAAAAAATGAGCATCCAGACATGGTTTGTGTTAGTGGAGATATTTTTCATCAGGAGCAGATCGGGCCGATAAGGTATTCGGATGAGATGGTAACGGCAACGAGGATCATCGAAGAATTGGCAGAGCATTCCAAATTTGTGATCGTAATGCGCGGTACGCCGAATCATGATGGATCTGGCCAGTTTCGGGTACTGGAAAAGATGCTGTCGAAGAATAAAAAAATTGCAGTTGTCACGACGCCTCAGGTTATCTCTACTCCGATTGCTGATGTCGCATGTATTCCGGGATTTGACAAGCAGGAGTTTCGGTCAAAATTCCCCGGACTGTCTGCAGAGGAAGAAAATCTGACATGGACCAAATACATATCTGACATGGTACTGGGATTGAGAGCACAATGTTCCGATGAAAGAACACCCGGTGTGATGGAGTTACAAGAAATAACAAAAACCCGAGATTTAGATAGATTAAAAAAACCGACAATACTCATGGCACATTATACGGTACCAGGATGCAACATGGAATCTGGCCAAACCTCTTTCTTTTCAAACTTTGAACCGGTTATTCCCCGGGAAGCCATACAGGCGGCAGACTATTCCGCAGTTCTATTAGGACATATCCACCGGCCACAGATCATAGAGGGGCTGAAAGATGTTTTCTATTCTGGAGCCATAAACGCCATGAATTTTAATGACGAAGGTCAGTCCAGGGGTTTCTGGATTCACGAATTTGAAAACGGGAATCTTGTAAAAGGGCACCGTTATGATACTCCATACAGGGAATTTCAAACTATAACATGGTCTCATGATGAAGTGGACTCATATCTGCGAGAAGGAAAAATGTTCCTGATGAACGAGGGGTATCCAAGCACGGTTGCGAACAAGATCGTGCGAATCAAATACAACTGTACGTCCGAACAGAAAAAATCCTTAAACATACCGGTCCTGCAGTCCGACCTTTATGACATCGGCGCTTTCTATGTGGCTGACATTGAAGCGGAAAGCATGATCGAGATTGCAAACAGAGGGCTTTTGTCAGAGGAAAGCGATCCTCTGATGAATCTCAAAAAGTGGCTGTCAGAGAAATGCGTAAATGATGCGGACAAGATCGTAGAACTTGGTGAGCCGATTATTGCGGCTGCCATGAAATCGGAGACCGTATCGGACAATCACGGTGTTCTAAAACCAGTATCGATATCAGTAAAGAATTATCGGAATTACAAGGAAGAAAGTTTCGACTTCTCTGATATTTCTTTCTGCTCGATCAACGGAGTGAACGGAGCTGGTAAAAGCAGCCTATTCATGGATGCGATTGTAGATTGCCTGTATGAGGAAACCAGAGAGGGGGACACAAAGGCATGGATCCGGGGAAGCGAAGAGGCAAGAAGCGGATCGATAGAGTTTGTGTTCGATATCGGTGAAAACAGATTCCGAGTGGTAAGGACCAGGACAAAATCCGGAAGAGCGACACTGAATATTTCACAAAAAGACGGGGATGAATGGCTGAATCTGTCAGCTGAAAGAATCAAAGATACTCAAAATGAAATCGAGAAAATCCTCGGCATGGATTCCATTACATTCAAGAGCTGCGCGCTTATCATGCAGGATCAGTACGGATTGTTCTTGCAGGCCAAGAAAGAGGATCGAATGACAATCCTTGGAAACCTCCTCGGACTTGCCATATATGGCGTTATGGAACAAGAGGCGAAAAAACAATTATCTGACACAAAAAGAAATCTGACGTCCGCAAAAGAAGCGGTAAAGGTCAAGACTGAATTTATAGCTGCCAAGGGAGATCCGGAAGAGGAGATGGCCGATCTCAACAAACAGATGGACGAAACCGTGCAGATTCGCACTATGACCGAGCAGGACATTGAAGTATGTAAGAAATGGATAAATGCTTATGCGGATGCCAAGAAACAGGTGGATGATATACGTAAGTCATCTGAAAAGGTTCGCGATGATCTGGGCGCCACTCGCACAGAAAAATGCTCTCTGACGATCGACGTTGAAGCGTGCGATACATTTCTTCAAGGTGCTGAAGAAATCAGGAAAAAGGCCGATGAATACCGCAAGGCATCCGGTATTGTTTCAGAGTTATTTCCGATGGTAACACAGTATGAATCCGAGAAGAGTGCCCTGTCAGAAAAAAATCAACAGCTGCAGAGATATGAAAACATCATTAACACTACCAAGGCCCAGAATCAGCAGATCAAACAACAACTTGCAGAATTAACGGATACAGACACAGATGAGATTGAACGGAAAATAGCTGAACTGGAGGAATACAGGAAGGAACTTGCAGACGTAAGAGAGAAGAAAGACCGTTGCGCTGCCATATCTTTGGAAGTAAATCAGAAGTACTCGGAAGTAACTGAATCGGTGCATAAGATTTCTACGCAGTTAAAACTTGCAGAATCAGACCTTGATGCATACAAAAAACAGCAGGCTTTTATAGAGGATTCCGGATGTCCGGACATAGAAAAAGCCACCTGCCGATTCTTGCAGAAAGCCAGAGAGGATGTTGAGAAGATTGCCCAGGTTGAGTGCGACATATCCGCTATGAAGGAATCTATCCGCATTGCAAAGGAAGATTATGCAGAATATGCGGAGAAGAAAAAGAAAGAAATGTCGGATATCGGATATTCGCCGGAGCGTGAAAGAATCATCCTGGAGACAATCTCTTCTCTGGAGGAATATCGGAAGAAGAAAGAAGAGGCTGATAAAAAGAGGACTCTGCGTGCCCGTTTAGAGGGCGAAATGCAATCCAATGATAAAACTATATCCTCTTGCGAAGAAAATGTCGTTACGGTCAAATTAGAGGCCCAGAAGATAACGGAAACCGTTCTGAAGCTATCAGAAACCGTTAAGAAATACAACGAAGCCAAGGAATTGATGCAACAGCTCCGTGGGTATATGGACCAGGAGACGAATATACCGGTTTATGAGGAACGTAGAAAGCACCTTCTGGAAAGGCGAGCTGATCTGGATGAACAGGAACGAAAGTATGAAGAAGAACTGAAAAAACTGTCTGAACAAATGGACAAAGCGATAGAGGAGATGGAAGGAATCCCTGCTGGAAAAGAAGAAGAAATTCGAGAACTTGAGGCAAAGAAAACCCGTCTGGATGAAACTATATCAGATATGCAGATCAGAAAAGGCGTACTGTTGGAGCGTATCGAGGATGTGAAGAGCACCAAAGAGGAGATAACAAAAATGAAGAAAGACATCGCGAATTACGCAGACCTTGCCGCAAGGTATGAAATTCTGAAACAGGCATTCTCGCAGGACGGCGTTCCGCATCAGATTGTTCGGAATATCATTCCATTCATTACGGACACGGCGAACAATATCCTTGGCCAAATGACCGGAGGAACAATGGGAGTTGAGTTCGTTATGGAACGAACTGTGAAAGGAAAGGACGGAGATAAGGCGACGTTGGATGTGCTCATTGATGAATACGGGAAGACAACACTTCCATACGCATCGAAGTCTGGAGGAGAAAAAGTAAAGGCGTCTCTGGCGGTAATCCTGGCATTATCTGAAATTAAAGCGACGGCCGCTGGAATACAGCTCGGCATGCTATTCATTGACGAGCCACCATTCCTTGATGATGATGGTGCACAGGCTTACGTGGATTCCCTTGAGACTATCCGTAGTCGATATCCGGATGTAAAAGTAATGGCGATTACTCATGATGATGCCATGAAAGCACGATTCAGCCAGAGCATTACAGTTATCAAAACAGATGATGGATCAAGAGTGATCTGCTAGGAGGGGACCATGGGAAAACGCTACTATTGGCTGAAACTGCCGGAAGATTTCTTCCGGCAGAAGCCGATAAAAAAACTTAGAAAAATCGCCGGAGGCGATACATACACGATTATCTACCTCAAGATGCTCCTGATCGCAATGAGAGAAGACGGGAAACTCTATTTTGAAGGCGTGGAGGATGACTTTTATGAGGAGCTTTCCTTGGAGTTGGATGAGGATTCTGAAAATGTAAAAGTAACCGTATTGTTTTTGATTAGACAAGGATTAATGGAGTTGATTGATGAAACAGAGTATCTACTGACAGAATGCGGGAAAATGGTAGGTGCTGAAAGCGCAAGTGCTGAAAGGGTTAGAAAGCATAGAGAACAGAAAGCGTTACAATGTAACATTGATGTAACAAGCAGTAACAAAATGGTAACGGAGAGAAGAGAAGAGATAGAGAAAGAGAAAGATATAGAGATAGATAAGAATACTATAAGCCCGGAGGTAGAAACCTCCGCGCAGGAGGTGTTCATATCTCTCCCTCTTGTTACAGGATCCGGATCTTTCGATGTTACGTTCAATTATCTTAATTCTCTTCGCCAACTGTATCCTGCTGTTGATGTGGAACAGGAGTTCCGGAAAATGTACGGATGGCTTGATAGCAATCCGAGAAATCGAAAAACATCAAGAGGAATAAAGCGTTTCATCACTAGTTGGCTCGGCAGGGCGCAGGACCGGGCGCCAATCACAAGGACAGCTCCAGCTGATAACCGCCGGATGTCTACAGGAGAATATATGCAGAGTACATCTGATTGGTTTGGAGGTGATAACGGATGACGCCACAGGAATTTGATGTGATAAGAGCTGCGATCAAAAGTGCATATCCAACATTTAACATCATGCCTGATAAGTACAGCATTCAGCTGTGGTATCGAATGCTTAGTGATATTGACTTCAAGGTATGTGAGACGGCGCTGCAGGAGCTGATTGCAACGCAGACATATCCTCCGCAGATCGCAGAAATAAGGACCAAATGCGCGGAGTATACATTACCGAAAATAAAAGATGCTGGGGAAGCATGGGGGGATGTACAGCGAGCAATACAGAAATACGGATATTATCGGGCGGATGAAGCTATGACTAGCTTGTCGGGATCTACAAAGGAGGCTGTAGAAAGGATAGGGTTCCGGGAGCTGTGTCTGGGAGACAATACAGTTGCGAACAGAGCGCACTTTTTTAAGATTTACGATGCTATCTTACAGAGAAAAATCAATGATAGCCGCCTTCCGGAACTTGTTCTGAAAAAGAAAACGGAGTACATGCTGAATTGTGCAGAACAGGAGAAGCCGGCCGCAATCGAGGATCGTGCCAAAGAACCCGAGGTAAATGTATCAACTCCAGAATTTATTGATCGGCTCCTGAGGGAGAAGGGATTGAGATGAACGCAAAAAAAGAAACACAGGTAATACAAGGAACAAAACAGGAATTCTTGAAGATCTTCCGCGAAATGTGCTATAGCCGGAGTGCATGGCAGGTTTGGGCGGATCTCATAAGCATGATAGCGTGCACTCTGGCAAATTCTACTGATCCAAATAAGAACGGCGACCGGTATCTGGAAAGGGAGAAAGAGTTTAAACAATGCGAAGAGCGTCTCGGAGGAGTCGATAAGCCGGCACAGTGCATGGCTGTGATTGTACAAGCACTAGAAAGGAATCCAGAACAGGATTTCCTCGGGGAATTGTTCATGGAATTGGAGCTTGGGAATCACTGGAAAGGACAGTTTTTCACACCTTATTGCGTATGCAAGGCAATGGCAAACATTGCTGTTGGAGAGGCGGAACGCCAGATAGGAGAAAAGGGATACATCAGTGTTTGTGATCCGGCCTGCGGTGCAGGTGCAACACTGATAGCTGCTGTAAGTGAGATGAAATTATCGAAATATAATTTCCAGAATCATGTGCTATTTGTTGGGCAGGATGTTGACCGTGTTGCCGGATTGATGTGTTACATACAGCTTTCGCTACTTGGATGTGCCGGGTATATATGCATTGGAGATACGCTAACAAATCCTTTGACAGGGCATGTTCTTTTCCCCGACGAAAGAGAAGGGCAGGAACTATGGATTATGCCGATGTTCCGGGTTGGAGCATGGACATGGAGGAGAATGTTCTGCTCGATCAGATCAATGAGCCCAGAAAAGAATAGGGAGCAAAGCAAAGAAAAATTTTATATGTTTTTTGATTTTGAAAAGGAGAATGCAGATGGAAAACAATGTGAAACACTTTACGCTGGGGCCAAGTGATGAGAACACATATGGTTGGCCATGGAATGAGGTTGTTAAAAGGTATTTGGAGAGCGGGTATGCGGGCGATCAGAAAGAGTTCCAGGTTGAAATCAGGGGAAAAGAGTACAAAATCCTTAAACGGGATGCAGTCACAGTGTTCTATGACGAGGCTGGGAACACTCTGTTTGATGTAACCAATGACCGACTGGAAAAGGAATACAACTCATTAACATCCGCTGCAGAAGAGGAACAGGAGAGCGGTGGACCTGAAAGTTCTGTCGGAAAAGCGATTGAAGCAATTGATCGGGGAACACTTGATGCAGCTGCATCCGAAGAAGACAAAAATACAGAAGGGGATGATTTTGTCCCGATGGGAAAGGCATCGCTTGCGGATATAATGACTGGAAATATTCCAGATCCAACTCCGGAAGAAGTGGAAACGGCGAAAAAAGCGAATGCGGGAGATATACAGGCAAAGGCAAAGCAAAAGCTTGAAGATGAAGTGAAGGAGGCAAAGGATAAAGAGTTTGCAGATCCGATCATAAGCCATTTGATTAAGAGATGCGAAGAGGATCCTGGGCTGGCAGAAGATATCATTCAGGAACATAAAACTTGGATTAAATGCTTCACCTACATTCGTAGCCAGGCGAAAAAGCAGGCGAAAGGGAATTGCGCGGTAATACGTGATGATTTGGTCTATGAATGGGCGGAGGACTACTTCCGGTTGGATGACAAAGCACTTGAGGAGAAAAAGGAAAAAGAGAGAAAGGAACGGGAAGCAAAAAATAAAGCGGAAGCGGCAAAGAGAAAATCTGGATCCGGAAACCAGAAAAAGAAAACAAATCCCAAAAAAGCCGTCGAAGAAAAGAAGATCTCGGAGCCGGAGAAAAAGAGCGACAAACCCCAGAAGAATAAAGAGCCTGAAGGCCAGATGTCATTATTTGATCTTCTGTAAAAAAGGAGGGATATTCATTGGATAAAAGGAATCTGTCGAAAATAGAAAGACCTGTTGCTACGGAATGTGTCATGAATATGGCAAATCGAATTACCGCCTGCGCCACTCATGTAGTTACTGCTGAGCTGATAGAAAACAAAAAAATACTGCTTCTGAATTTCTTCAAGATAAAGGACCTTGCAAAAGGAAATACAGAAGCAGAGTTTAGGACATTTCTGTCCCATGAGGATTATATCACACAAGATCTGAATACGTCAAAAACAAAGTGGATTACCGGAACATTTGAAAGAATGCAGAATTTTACGCTCTTCGATCATGTGTGGGATGATCGTCGTCACAAATGGGAATACCGGTTGAATGCTGTTATGAAATCGGATAATGATTCGGGAATTGTCGAAGATTTTTTTAAGGAGTATATACACCAGGAAGATAAATATATTCCTTGGGAAGGAATATATAGATTCCAACAAGGAGTCCTCGACAGAAAGCTGGCGGCACGACATAAAAAAGAGACTGACAAAATTGATGTGGTTATGGATCCGATTAAGAATCCGCCAAAAGAATTCGAAGACTGGGTGTGGGAGAGAGGAATGAGCTTCAGTCGGTACCTGATCTACAAAGAGGAGAAGAAAGGCGAGGCTGTATGTGAATGTACGCATTGCAAGACAATCAGAACGGTCAAGCGGAAAGACATCAGGCTTCGGAACAACGAAAAGGGGATATGTCCTTTCTGCGGAAGCCGCGTAACGATTAAGGCAAGGGGGATGATGCCGGGCCGGATATCTGATGAACGTTGGTTTCTGTATGTAGATCCAATGGAAAAAGGATTTGTGCTTCGATATTTCCGGGCAGTTCGGAGAATACGGAGCGATAAATATATTGACCTCCTGATTGATAAAAGCCGGATAGAGCAGGATATGTTTGAATACAGCAGGGCTATATATACGTTCCCAAAAGGGAAACCGAAATATGAATCCTATGAGTGGGGTGTATATAAGCAGAGAGGAGAGTGCCGGTGGTGTCCGGATACAGGAAGAATAAATTGCATGGAATGCATCTTATATCCAGGGAACCTTCCGTCGGCATGGGAGCACACCCCGATGAAATATTCTGCCTTAGAAGTGCTGTCTGGGAATATGCCGACAGTGGCCATGCGATATGAGGATGCGATAAAAAAATACATAGAGTTCCCGAAACTAGAATGGATCTGCAAAATGGGACTGAACAAGCTGGCGAAAGATATTATAAATTATCGATATTCAGGAAGTACGGTAGGAAAGATCTGGGAAAAAGGATCCACAATATATGAGATTTTGGGACTGAATAAAGTAAATACCAGATTGCTCCAGGAGATTGATGGAGATCATTACGAACTTCGGCTTCTGCAAGTAGCACAGAAAATAGGACTGCAGTTCAAGCCGGAACAGCTAAAGGAATATTATGAGACGTTTAAATGCAATACAGAACTTCTGAAGCAGGCTAACAGGAAGGTAACGCTGCATAAGATTATAAAATACATTTCGAGAGAAAGCGAAAAATATCCGATAGGGAAAGAAAGCGGATGCTGGCGCTATTCGTATATGAGATACCAAGAACGCGAAGATCCGAGGATTGAAAGAAAACAGAATATGGCAAAAGACTGGCTTGAGTATCTGAAGTGGTGCAAAGAGCTAGGATATGATCTGGACGATATGTTTATTTATATGCCGAAGAACTTCAAGAAAGTTCATGATCGGACTGCGAAAGAATATCAGGAGCTCATGGACAAGAAGGCGGCCGAAGAGAAAAAACGCCGGGAACTAGAGGCAAAGAAACGGATGGAAGAAACAAAGCGTGCGCTGGAAGAAATCCTTGGAGAGAATGAGAGTGTTCAAAATGCCTTTCAGGTCAAAGGAAAAGGTCTTCTACTGGTTGTTCCTGCAAGTGCGGAGGATATTAAGGCGGAGGGAGCTGCCCTGCATCATTGCGTGGGTACCTACGTTGACAGAGTGGCCAGAGGGGAAACCAATATTTTCTTCATACGAAAGGAGAAAGAACCGGACAAGCCATATTTCACTATGGAATGGAGAGATAATGATATCGTACAGTGCCGGGGATCCCGAAATTGCGGAATGCCGCCGGAAGTGAAAGCGTTCGCCGAGGCTTTCAAAAAGAAAATGTTGGAAACTATTGAAAAAGACAAGGAAAAAGGACTCAGGAGGTGCGGATAACATGTCAACAAATATAATCAGGAGCATACGGAAGGGATCTGCACAGTGGAGTGAAGAAGATAGACTGCAGTTGGTATCGATATTGGCCAAAGCGGGATATGCGGTAAAGATTGGAAGACGCATGGTTCCGGGAACTGAAAACAAGCCAAAACCACAGATGGAATACACAGTTGAATATTGGGAGGCGGAGTAGATGAAGATTGGAGAAATCGTAGAGATCCTGATTAGGATAAAAGATAATTACGGATATTCGGATTACAGAAGAGAGGCTTTAGAAGAAACATGCAATCTTCTGGACAAGATGCCGAGAATGGAGGAGGCGAAAGATTATGAACCGATCCAAAATAGAGTGGTGTGATCATACACTAAATATAGTTACAGGGTGTCGGCATGGATGCGAGTATTGCTATGCAAGAACCATGAGTCTTAGATTTTCGGGGAATGTAAAGCTGAATATAACGAGGGAGGACAAATACCGGAAAGACGAAGGAGGGTATGTATTGGACGAACCATTCATGGGGGAAAACGGGAAACAGATTATTTACCCTTTTGGATTCGAGCCAACAATGCACAGATACCGCTTCAATACGCTTGATAAGCTGAAAATGGGGCAGAACATTTTTGTTGGAGCCATGGCGGACTTGTTCGGAGACTGGGTTCCGGATGCTTGGATCGATGAAGTGTTCCGGTGTTGCGCGGAGCATCCAAAGCATAATTATTTATTTCTCACAAAAAACACGGAGAGATATGCAGATTTAGATACGCTTCCGGATGGGGAGAATATGTTTTACGGAACATCGATAACGAGGGAAGATGAAATGCATAAGTTCAACTTCCTGCCAGCCCGGCGCAATACATTTGTGAGCATTGAACCGATTTTGGAAGACGTTCTCCCGGAAAAGCACAATCTTTTATTCCGGCAGGTGGATTGGGTAATCATTGGAGCTGAAACAGGTCGGAGAAAGGGAAAAGTTGTTCCTGATCCGGAATGGATCCGGAAGATCGTTGACGTGGCAGAGCAGGAAAATACTCCAGTCTTTATGAAAGACAGCTTAATTGAAATTGTTGGGGAAGAATGCATGAAGCGGGAGTTTCCTGGTCAGCTTCTTGTAAGGAAAAAGAGTGAGAAAATTCTTGCGAAGCTGATGGGAGAATGCGTGGAATGCCACAAACAGAAAGAGAAAAATAAGATGGTATCCATTACAGCACGGACAAAAAGGGGTGGAAGGACAAATGCCTTTGCATATATGTGCAAACCGTGTTTTGTAAAGTGGTGTAAAGAACATGGAGTGAAGGTTCCTCAACTCGAGGGGCTGGAGGACAAATAGAAAGGAGCAGACATGGGAAAGAGTAAAAGGAACTGCAGGAGAACGGAAGACGAAGTTCGCATTCATGAGAAGGCGGTAAAAATGCGAAAGATGACAGATGAACAGCTTGTTCATTATGTTGAGGACCGGGTAGAGAAAGCCAGAAGTGAGGGATTTAACAGCGGAAAGAAGGCGGCCGGAAATGGAAAAAATACAAAGGAATTCCTTGCAGAGCTGCAGACATCAAAGATTCCTGGAATTGGAATTGTTACGATTAATAAATTATTGAAGGTGGCAACGGAACATGGATACATACAATAAGTCATTAAGTGGAAGTAGATCGCGAGCATCTGGAGAATATTTTGAAGGAATGATCAGTGCCGCATGCCGTTTCTATGAGGAAAAGGGGATTTCTGTAATTGAGAAAACTCCAGAACCTATGAAGGTATTGAAACCGTATGATCGAAAAAGAGGTCAGTTTATTTGCTGCTTTGCAAAGCAGGCACAGCCAGACTTTAAAGGCGTATTGATGGATGCAACAATGGTCCTGTTTGATGCGAAACATACAGACAAAGAGAAAATCATGAGGTCGGTGGTGACACAAGAGCAGGAAGATTGTTTTGAAAGATACATGAAGCTTGGGGCGATGTGCTTCCTGGTTGTATCAATAGGACTTGATAAGTTCTATCGGGTGCCGTGGGTTGTGTTTCGAGATATGAAAAAGCTATATGGGCATAAGCATATGGATGAAAAGGATCTTGAGCCATATAAAATCAAATATTCAAATGGAGTTCTAAGATTTTTGGACGGGGTAGAGCTCCGGGGAGGAGAATCATGAAGTTAAAAAAGTATGAGTTGGTAAGAGCGGTTGACAAAGTAAAAAGTGTTGTTCAGAAAAATCCACAGACTCCCGCTCTCGGAGGTGTTTTGATCAAAGAAGGTTATGCAATAGCAGCAAACGGAGAAATGACGATACAGGTCAAATTAGAGGGAACAGAGGGCGAATCCTTCATCATTCCGATGAAAGCGTTTGACTTGATAAAAAATCTTCCAGAGGGAGATGTGGAGATTACCTGCGACAATAAAGATGTTGTGACGATCAAGATGGAGAAGATTAAGAACAGCTATCAGTCGTTCCCGGCGGGAAATTTTATGTACGATAAGACCGAAACCGGAGAAGAAGGAATAGTTCTTCCGGGAGCACTTTTGATGGAGGCGATATCGCATGCACTTTATGCAGCTGCCGATAAGTCTCCGGGGAGGCCGGAACTTGAAGGAATATATCTTGAAGGCGAAAATGACAATTTGAACCTTGCGGCTACTGACGGCCATGTTATGTGTTGGGACCAGATCAATGCCGTTTCCGGTGTATCCGGATTAAAGCTGATTGTTCCAAAAACGGCGGCAAAGAAACTTACTTCAATGGGGATGGATGATGATATAACACTTTCATACGATGCAAACAGTGCCATTTTTAAGACTGATGCATACCTGATCCGCACCCGGATCCGCGATGGTAAATTTGTTCCGTATCAGAAAATGTTTGTGAATATGGAGAATTACGCCATAGTAAACAGGGAGGAGCTCATAGGCGCTATGACCAGGGCGAAGATGTGTACTGACGAAAGCGTTCCTGCTGAGTTTGATATTGACGGAGAGGAAATCAACGTGATCCTTCAGGACAAAGTGACAAATTATCGTGAAAAAATTATGCTCCAAAGTCCGATTGAGAAGCCAATCCGTATTGGATTTGACTCCAGATTAGTGCTGGAAACAATAAAGGCGTTCACTTGCGAAAATATAACTTTGAATTTCTCTTCGCCTTCGACTCCTATGATTGTTCAGGCGGAAGACTCTGACATGAAGGCTCTGGTCCTTCCTGTGCGTCTGAAAGGGGTGAAATAAAGTGGAATCGATACTGTATTCTGATGGAAAATATATTGGGAAAATTCAAGATATGCATGCTGATAAAATATCTAAGGAGGATATGGAGCAGACCGGATTTGAATTAAAAATCCCGAAAGAAATCCAATTGGAATTTGAAGCAAGGATAACTCCGAGGATTCTTTTGCTCTTGTATACCGGAAAATATCCAACCAACAACTGGTTAAAGATGCATGGAGGAATTATGGAAAGAAGAAACAGAAGGCGCCGAAAAAGGAGTATAGAGTTGACTGGTAATAACGGAAAGGAAAGAAAAAATGCTAAATCTACAAAAGGAAAAAGATAATTTTAAGAATCATGTGGCAAAGTTTACGGACTATGGAAATATAAAGATTTTAGACTTTAAGGATCCGAAAAGTTCTCATTATAGGATTCGATTTCTGTTCGAGGAAGACTTCTGTAGACTGCATATTTCTGGTGATTTGGGGGAACTGATCGCCACAAATTATAACAATATGACTTTTGAGGGCTTCAAAGATTTTATTAATGATGTGGGATATTTCGAAGGAAAGATTGATTGCATGAGCAGACCTATATACATATATGACTATGAACAAGCGAGAAAGGATATCCTGCACCGCATTGAAGAAGAGGATATGACCGATGATTTTATGGAAGGTCGATGCAGTTTTGAGACGATAGATGATGTGATTGACGACATTATGGAGAACTTTGATGATGACAGGGGAATCAGTGAATCGGGGCACGATATACTATCGAAACATTTTTATGACGCGTGGGAATTTATCGGAGACATAGGGAAAAGAAACACGGGAATTTTAGATCTTTATATGCTTGCTTTTAAATTGGCAACTGATCAGCTGGAAACGGAAGATTAGTCGCGAGGATAATGAGATGGAAGATAGAGAAGATAGATTGTGGTTCCTTTTCCAGTTTCTTCATGATGTTGAGGAGAAAATGTCAAAAGAAGAACAGAAGCAGGTGATGATAGAGAAAGCAATAAATCTAAAGCTCATGTGCGATTATGTTGTAAGCTGCTCCTATCTCGACATAGTGCTGATCATATGCATGTTAAGGGATTACGTCCGGATGGTTGACGAAATTAGAAGAGACGACATTCAATGGTCTGCATATTACCGGGATAAATTCACTAGAATGGCAGATCGGCTTTCGGAACAGATTGAATATAACTATGATGCGGCGAAAGAGAGGTGTCTGGCGAAGCGTCAGAAAGAGGAAAGCCCAAGAGATATAGGCGAAGATGCAATGACACTGGCCGTTAAGTACGGAAAAGGAAAGAAACAGAAAGAAAAGGAGAACGGAGATGGATAGATTAAAAGAATTTTTAGATTGGCACTGCGAAAATCCTCATAATGTTAATTTTAAAATGATTGTCGGGAAGGAAGACCGGGAAGAAACCTTAAAGGTGATGCATGAAATATCGGAGCTACTATACACCGGTCTCACCCCGGAACAGATCATGGAGCTGAAGGAGCGGGATACGGAATATTTTTGCAAAACAAGCATGTTCGATCATGAATCGGTTGTTTGCAAGTGCGGAAACGATATAGAGAAAGATTCCGGGTTTAAATTTTGCCCGTATTGCGGGAATAGGATTAAGTTGGAGGAATGACGATGGCAAAGACTCTGTACACAAACAACTCAAGAAAGATGGCGGGAGTTCCTCTCCGTAGGAAGAAAGATAAACGGAAACGAGTATACACCAGGAACCGAGCAGATGAGGATATACAAGCACTTTTGGATTGGTGGAATGGAAGGTGGGATGAATGACATGAAAGAATTAGAGAATATTCTGGAAGAGATTAAAGGGGCAGCACTTTTTATGCGGACAATGAGCGGGTATGGAGCTATGTGCGTTTCCACAGGAGCAGCAGAGCGTATTATCCGCAAACATATGAATGACGGATGGATCCCGGTGGAAGAAGGGGTGCCGGAAGAAAGTGAAGAAGATTATTACGATAGCGTAATAGTAACATTATCTGATGGAACTGTTAGACCGGGAGTTTACAGAAACAGAGAGGACGAATGGTGGGTTGAAAATGAAGAAGGAGTGAAAACATATAGGTTTTCGAACGAAGTTATTGCCTGGCGACCGCTTCCGGAATCCTACAATCCAGAGAAAGGATGTGGTTAAAATGAAGAGGGGACATAGAAGGATGCCTGCATATGGAGAACGCGAACATGGAGGACGATATATTTTGGATGATTATACATGGTCAAGAAATCACACCAAGGCTGAAACTATCCGACGGTGGAAAAGAAATCTGAAGAAAAAATCCAGAGCTGCAAATGCAAGGCTGTCGAGGGAGAGCGAGGAATGAAGTGAAAGATGAATAGTGCAGAGCGTTTGATACGTGTTCAGGGAGAACAGATATTAAGAGGGGAGGAAGAAAAAAATGCCAGACAACATGGGAAAAAACGGGGAAGGATATCCGGATCCTACAGCCGGATCGGCATGGAGAAATATCCGAAAAGAAGAGAATCGGCGGGAGATGGAGAGAGCAGCGGTGATCAGCAACCTTATTCCGATTATGAAACAGACTGCGGAGCTGGCAGGATTTGAGGTTGTCGGCCGGATTGTCCTAAAGGACAAGCATACAGGAAAAGAATACAGATAGGAGCGTGGTGTTGTGAATGCAAGATATCCGAACTTGGAACTGATTGAGTACAAAGCAAGAGTAGCATTATCTCAAGATGAAGAGTTTTTGAAGATCTTCGAAGAGAAGAAAAGGAACAATAAGTATACATATGCGGAAATAGATGCCGTAGTGTTTCCGCAAGTATGGGGGAGCACTTGTACTGGATTTGACGTCACTGAAGATGGAAGCCCTACGCTGGGTGGCTGCGCGATGACAAAAGAATACACAACGGTGCTTCATGAGCTTGCTACTGATATATACATCATATTTTTTGGCGAGAAGATATGCTACAAAGTGACAAATGCGAATGCGAAGTTCTTTGAGGATCTTCAAAAAAGACGCATGGCAAGTCTAAGCGAAGCGAAGCGGAGGTATTAGAGGATGACAAGAGGAGAGACAACGAAGTTTCTTTCGGATTTAGCAGAGAAGCTTATAAATCCTCACAATGATCCAAGGATATATTGGGCTAGGGAGGTTACTTTTGACTATGCAACAACCCGTGCGGTAAGGGTGGACTACATGAAGTTCAAACCGGTAAATAATACTGTGAGCGGGATAGAAAAGGGAGATTTCTACTGCTACGAGGTCAAATCATCTGTAGAGGACTTTCGCTCGAAGAATGGTCATAATTTCATAGGAGACTACAATTATTATGTTATGCCCCATGATGTTTTTGTAAAAATAAAGACAGAGATACCTTACAAAGTTGGAGTATATTGCCCGAGCGGAAATGAGTTGAAATCAGTTAAAAAAGCGGTGCGGGCAGACAGGGAGAGGCCGGTTTCCGAGATGCTTTTGATGATGTTTAGATCTGCAACGAGGGATAGGGTGAGAATGTGAGCGAAAGAAGGAGAAGAAATGTATACAGTATGTCAGAAATGCGGAAAGAAGTTAACGGATCCGGAAAGTATGCAAAGAGGATATGGACCGGAGTGCTGGTCGCAGATTAGTGGCATTTCTTCGGCTGATTCGGTCGGATCGGTAAACGAAGCTGAACTTCCGGGGCAAATGACTATATTTGATTTCCCTGATGCTATTCCAGATGGAGGTATGAATGGGTGAAATTGTCTTATTTCCGAAACACGAAGATTACTGCATGAAATGTAAATATCACAGAGAGAAAACCGGAGAATGCACGAACGAGAAGTACAAACAAAATATGTATAAAGTATGCTGCGTATGGAAGTATTGTCCATACAGGAAGGAGAAAATAGATGGAAGAAGAGAAGGATGTTAAGAAAATAGTGATACATTATGAGGATGGCACGGAAAAGGTTATTGATAAAGGCTTTTTCTGTAACATGAAAGAGGAAGATGGAAGCGCGGTATTAGAATTTACAATGTGTCATGTATCAGGAAGAGAGATAGAGTTGATCGTTGAGGGATGTCTGCAGCTTGGATTTAAACTTGGGATGTTTGATGACAAGAAAGAGGAGGAGTGATTCTATGGAGGACCATTGCGTAGCATGCGGAGAAGTGATACCAGAGGGGCGTCAAGTGTGCCCGATCTGTAATCGGGAATATGAAGGGGTGCCAGCGCTGTCGAGAACAGATAACGAAACATTGATCTGCCCGGAGTGCGGTACCGCTCAGGCGTTAGATGATGCATTAAGGAGATCTGATATGCCGGAGGAAGAAAAGCAGGCATATAAAGCGGGGATCCTGAAGGCAATATACAAATAGTCGGAGGTAAAATAGACATGGATATGAATAATTGCGTTGAATTTGTGGCTCTCACGAAAGAAGAAGTGGAGGAAATGATCGCCAAAGCAGCCCTTGCAGGGGCGTCTGTCGCGGCCGAGACGCTGGAAAAGGCACATCAGAAAGAACAGAAAGAAATGAAAGACCGCAGATTGCACAACACAAGGCTGCTTCTTAGAAATTATAGGATGCTAAAAGAAAGCTGCTCAAAAGCAGTTTATCAGAAAGAGCATTCGGAAAAAACTACAGAAGAAGTCATAGAAGAACTTATGAGCATGAAGGCGAGCGATGGGGTAATTGTGAATTCAATCAAGGAGTCTGCAGAGCGGACGGGGATTATCATATCACATGTTGACCGGATGTTCGATGTTTACAGGATGTACTGCGGAAAGTATGGAGAGAAGGAGAAGCGACAGTATAAAGTGATAAAATCAATGTATATGACAAAAGAAAAGTCGTCAGCTGCGGAACTTGCGAAAAAATTTAATGTAAGCAAGGTAACAATCTATGATGATATCAAGACTGCAGAGGAGAGACTTTCAGCATTATTTTTTGGAATTAACGGATTGCGTTTCTATTGATTTTATAAGGCTTAGACGTAAATAACGGATACCGTTAAGTTAAACTTGACTTAATAACGGAAAACGAGTATGATAGGGAAGTAAAATCTTATCATGAGCCATGAGCCACTGGGGTTGCCCGGTGGCTTTTTTCAGTTATTCTGGAGAGGAGGAAGAGTAAAAAAAGATGAGAGAATGCTCCTTTTAAAAAACAAAAGGAGATTTTACAATGAATGGGTTTGCGATTTTGGCAATCTATGCAGTGGTAATGATCACTGCAACACTAATATTTACCAAAAAGGAAAAAAACGTGGAAAGATTCTGCGTTGGAAGCCGTAAGGAAAATTGGATAATGTCTGCTTTGAGCATAGCAGCTACATGGATCTGGGCACCGGCACTGTTTGTATCTACGGAAAAAGCGTATACGAATGGGTTTGTCGGCCTTTTTTGGTTTTTGATCCCGAATGTATTATGTCTGATCCTTTTCATACCATTTGCGAAAAGGATACGGAAGGAAATGCCAGAAGGAATTACGCTGTCTGGATACATGAGAGATAAGTACAAATCGGACGGAGTTAAGCGTGTATACCTCTTTCAGCTCATGGGCCTTTCGGTATTATCGACAGGAGTGCAATTATTGGCCGGAAGCCAGGTGCTAAGCGCGGCAACTGGAATGCCGTTCCAGTTGGTTACGGTTTTATTGGCTGTCATTGCTTTGTCTTACTCACTTTTTTCTGGAATAAAGGCTTCAATGCTGACGGACGCAATACAGATGGTTTTTATGCTGGCGGCAAGTACAGCATTCTTAATCATGGCAATTAGAGTGGGCGGAACATCCGGAATACTGGAAGGAATACACGGAATATCTGGAAATTATACGTCGTTTTGGTCGGAAGATGGTATAGAGGTGTTCCTCGCATTCGGACTACCGACTACAATCGGCCTGCTTTCCGGACCATTTGGAGATCAATCGTTCTGGCAGAGGGCATTTGCTGTAAAGAGCAATCGGATCGGCCGTGCGTTTTTTGTCGGAGCGATATTGTTCGGACTGGTACCACTCTCCATGGGCATTATCGGATTTGCTGGAGCGGGAGCTGGTTACCAGGCGAAAGATCTTGGTGTCATCAACTTCGAACTGATTCAAGAGATGTTCCCAGCTTGGGCAGTACTGCCGTTCCTGTTCATGATTGTGTCTGGACTCTTGTCAACGGTAGACAGTAATTTATGTGCGGCATCATCGCTAGTGACAGATATGAGTGGTGGAAAGGAACTCAAAAAAACAAAGTGGGCTATGATTGCCCTGCTTGGAGTGGGTATTCTGATCGCCAATATACCGGGGATGACAGTCACGCACCTGTTCCTGTTTTATGGTACGCTGAGGGCGTCAACGCTGTTGCCGACTGTCATGACATTGAAGGGAGTAAAGTTTACGCCTAAAGGAATTCAGTACGGAGTTATCTCTGCTTTGGCCGTAGGGCTCCCTATTTTCGCCTACGGAACGGTTTTGAACAGTGGACCATATAAAACACTTGGAAGCCTTGCAACAGTGCTGCTAGGTGGAATTGTAGGGATGATAGTTACAAAGGCGGAGGTGCGGCATGGAAAGAGTGCTAGGTAAAAAGCAATCAATACAGAATGAAGACTGGCTAAAAGCTGGAAAGCGCATTGAAGAACTGGTTTCAAGAGAGGAACTGGATGAAAAGGTGCACTCAACCGTAGAGGAAATCCGGCAGATGACTGACGGGAAAAAAGCTGCATACGCATGGTCCGCCGGAAAGGATAGTCTCGTACTTGGAGAAATATGCCAGGAAAGCGGAGTTACTGATTGCATGATGGCAATTTGCAACCTAGAATACCCGGATTTTCTTAAATGGGTAGACCAGTACAAACCGAAAGGGCTTGAGATCATCAACACTGGGCAGGATCTTGAGTGGCTGTCGAAACATTTGAATATGCTGTTTCCGCAGGACAGTGCCACGGCCGCAAAATGGTTTTCAATCGTTCAGCACAGAGCACAGGCAAAATATTATAAGGTTCGTGAGCTGGATCTGATTCTGCTTGGTCGGCGCCGCGCAGACGGCAACTATTGCGGAAGACGATCAAACATCTATACCGACGGAAAAGGAGTTACAAGATATAGCCCTTTAGCCGCATGGAGCCATGAAGAGATATTGGCCTATATCCATTATCACAATGTGCGGATGCCGCCAATCTATAAGTGGAAGAAGGGATATTTGTGTGGCACACATCCATGGGCGGCAAGACAATGGACCGGATCCGTGGAAAATGGATGGCGCGAGGTATACGAAATAGATGAAAGCATTGTAAGGGAAGCGGCGAAAGTTATTGACAGTGCTGCTGATTTTCTCAAAGCACTTTAAGCGGATTATTTGCAGATAATCCCATTGCTCCTTCAAATCAAGAATTTGGAGGAAAACGCTATGAAACAATTAACCATGAAACTGAAAGATCTTGTTCGCCCAGAACGCAACATACGAATCCATACGGAAAAACAGTTGGAGGAGTTTGAAAGAAGCGTCAGGATGTTCGGACAGATCAGACCTATTGTGGTGGATGAAAACAACACAATTCTTGCCGGAAATGGATTGTACGAAACCCTCTTGCGAATGAATCGGGAGGATGCGTTGGTTTATAAGTATGAAGATCTGACAGAGGCACAGAAGAAGAAACTGATGATTGCTGACAACAAGATTTTCTCCCTCGGGATTGAGAACTTGGATACTTTGAATGAGTTTCTGGAAGAACTTAGTGGGGATCTGGATATCCCGGGATTTGATGAGGAAATTTTGAAGCAAATGGTAGCTGATGCTGACGAGATCACTGAGAAGATAGCGGAGTACGGGACGCTCGATGAGGATGAAGTACAAAAGATAAAAGAAGCGAACGAGAGAAGGGAGCAGCGCGAAACGACAGGAAGCACCGCGCAATCTGAAACACCGACGTTTAGTGACGGCGATTCCGAAGGGAGCGACTCCGAGCCCGAACAGAAACCGGCCGAAACAGGGAGATTCGTTATTTGCCCGAAGTGTGGTGAGAAGATATGGCTGTAAAACGCTGCGAATCGAATATAGATGTGGTAAAAGCTGCTGAAATACGTATAAAAAATGTGTTCCGGAACGGACTTCCTGTATTCTTTTCTTTCAGCGGAGGAAAAGACAGCCTGTGCGTGGCACAACTCATTGTGAATCTCGCAAACCGCGGGGAAATAGACATAAGGCAGTTGACTGTCCAGTTCATAGACGAAGAGGCGATCTTCCCGTGCATGGAAGAGATGACGAAGAAGTGGAGACGAAAGTTTATGATGATGGGGGCGAAATTCGAATGGTTTTGCATAGAGGTAAAACATTTCAACTGCTTCAATGCCTTGTCGAATGATGAGACGTTTATATGCTGGGATTCAACAAAGCAAGACGTATGGGTAAGACGCCCACCGGCATTTGCGATCAGGACGCACAAGCTACTTCGCCCGAGGATTGACGCATATCAGGACTTCCTCCCCAGGACTTGCGCATCGGGAATCACACTGGTAGGTATTCGTACTGCCGAATCATTGCAGCGATTACAGAACATCGCGGCAATGACACAGGCCGGAAAGACCATGACGAACAAAAGACAGGTATTCCCGATATATGACTGGACCAATAATGATGTATGGCTGTACTTAAAACAGGAGAAGGTTGATATACCGGAAATATACCTGTTCTTATGGCAGTCAGGAAGTTCAAAGCAACAACTTAGAGTGTCACAGTTCTTTTCTGTAGATACGGCCAGATCTCTGGTAAAGATGAATGAGTATTATCCGGATCTCATGGAACGGATTATACGCAGAGAACCAAATGCATATCTGGCGGCACTATACTGGGATAGCGAAATGTTTGGACGTAGTAGTAGGAAACGTAGGACGATGGAAGACGGTGCCAAGGAAAAGGATTACAAGAAGGAACTCATATATATGTTCTCGAACATGGATGTATTCTTTGATACACCTCATAAAAGGCATATTGCGGAGAGATATCGGAACTTTTTTCTTCAGGTATCAGCCATTGCCAAACAAGAGGACTTCAAGCACATATATGAAGGACTCATTTCCGGCGATCCCAAAATGAGAACGTTCCGCGCGCTGTATCATCGGATTTACGGGAAATACATATCTGAGGCAAAGAAAACGGAGGAAAGCAGACATGGAAAATAAATTGTTTGCCCCGTTGGGTACACTGCAATGGGTACCGCGGAGCATGTTAAAACCAAACGATTACAACCCGAACAAAGTTTCGAAAGAAAATTTAAAGCTGCTCACACAGTCCATTCTTACCAATGGATGGACACTTCCGATTGTTGTAAGACCGGATTATACGATTATAGACGGATTCCACCGATGGACTGTTTCGGGCGAAGAGCCCCTATTGTCTATGCTTGGCGGGAAGGTGCCTATTGTTATCGTTGAACATTCGGAGAGATCGGAGGATATCTATGGCACCGTAACGCATAACAGAGCGAGAGGTACCCACCTGTTAGAGCCTATGAAGGCGATTGTGAAAGAACTCATGAACGAGGGGAAAACCGTAGATGAAATAGGAAAACAGCTTGGAATGAAGCCGGAAGAGATTTTCCGGTTATCTGACTTCTCGAAAGAGGACTTTCTTAACATGATGACCAAAGGAGTTACGGGGTTTTCTAAAGCAGAATATGTCACAAAAATCTGATGTCATTGTGTTATAGTACATATAGAACACAGACCGGCGGCGCGGAAGAAAGCGACTGCCGGTCTATTTGTATCCGAAAAAAATACGATATAGGAGGTGATGGCGGTGCCGAGAGCAAGAAGCCCTGACAGCATAGAGGCGGAGAAGTTGTATAAATCTGGCATGGCTCTTGTTGATATTGCAAAGAAACTCGGCAAGCCAGAGGGAACCGTACGGAGATGGAAGTCAACCCAAAAATGGGATGAAAACGGTAAAAAAAAACAAGGCGAGCGTTCGCAAAAGAAAAGTGCTTCAGAAAAAGCGAGCGTTCGCAAAAGAGGTGGGCAGCCGGGGAACCAGAATTGCAAAGGAAAACAGAATGCGAAGGGGCATGGAGCTCCGAAGGGAACACAAAATGCCTTAAAGCATGGAGGATATTCCGCAGTCTATTGGGATACACTCGATGAAGACGAAAAAGAGCTAATTGAGACGATGCCGCAAGATGAAGAAGAAATACTGATAAATCAGATTATGCTTTTTACAGTCAGGGAGCGTCGGATCATGCAAGCGATTAATAAATACCGCAACGCAAAGGGCGGAGTATATGTGGCAGGAGTCACAAAGTTTGAAGAAAAGAGAGTTTTCAAAGACGATGAAGAAAGAGAGCTTTATGATAATCGGGTGCGAGAGAAGGTGGAAAAGGGAGACAGGCTTCCTGGTGAACATTATAGTCTGCAGACAATGACTGCCTCTACGGCAGACTTGGTAGCCCGTCTGGAAAAGGAGCTTACCTCCGTTCAGAGTCAAAAGACAAAAGCAGTTGATGCCTTGGCTAAGCTGCGGTTTGAGAAACAGAAAATTGCGGGAGAGTCGAAAGGCAACGAACTGGTGCGTACATGGGCGGAAAGTGTCGTGAAAGCAAGGAGGGAGAAGGATGGATAACAACATGGACTGGCTTAAAGACTTCCTCGATGAGAGCATTCCGCTATGGCGAAACGATCCAGTGATGTACTTCCGTGAGGTGCTGTCCTTTGAACCGGATGAATGGCAGGCGGAAGCCGCTGAAGATCTGGCACATAATCCAAAAGTCAGCATCAAATCCGGGCAGGGGGTTGGGAAAACCGGTCTGGAGGCTGCCGTGTTCCTTTGGTTTATTACTTGCTTTCCATATCCTCGCATAGTTGCTACAGCACCAACAAAGCAGCAGCTACATGACGTCCTGTGGTCCGAAATATCGAAATGGATGAGCAACTCTCCGTTGCTCTCACAGCTTCTAAAATGGACAAAGACCTATGTTTATATGGTCGGCAATGAAAAGCGTTGGTTTGGAGTTGCTAGGACTGCTACAAAGCCAGAAAACATGCAGGGATTCCACGAGGATAATATGCTGTTCATCGTTGATGAGGCATCTGGTGTGGCCGATCCGATCATGGAGGCTATTCTTGGTACACTCTCCGGAGAAAATAATAAGCTGCTCATGTGCGGAAACCCAACAAAAACCACTGGAACATTCTATGACAGCCATACGAGAGATAGAGCACTGTACAAATGCCATACAGTGAGTTCTGCGGAGAGCAAGCGAACAAATAAGGAGAACATAGAATCTTTGATCCGGAAGTATGGGTGGGATTCTAATGTGGTCCGTGTTCGTGTCCGCGGAGAATTTCCGAATCAGGAAGACGATGTGTTTATAGCGTTGTCAACCATTGAGCAATGCGGAAGTCGCCTGTGGGAACTTCCAGAAGGAAGCCTATTGCCATACATTATTTTCGGCGTAGACGTTGCCAGGTTTGGCGATGATGAAACCGTAATATATAGAAATGCGCGCGGAAAATTGAAAATCGCAGCGAATAGAAGAGGGCAGGACCTCATGAGAACAGTTGGAGATATTGTCCGGCAGTATAAGAAAGTGATCAAAGAGTTCCCGGATTACCGAGGAAGAATCTATGTGAATATAGACGACACTGGACTTGGAGGCGGTGTGACAGACCGGTTACGTGAGGTCAAGAGGGAACAAAAACTGAACAGGCTGTATGTTGTGCCTATCAATGCGGCGGAAAAAATTGAAACTGATACTAAGGCAGGGAAAGATGCTGCGGAACATTACAATAATCTGACAACACACATGTGGGCAACTTTGAAGGACCTTATGGAGAACAAAGAAGTCGAAATTGAGGAGGACCAGGAGACATTCGCACAGCTTTCATCCAGAAAGTATTTCCTTGCGAGTAATGGAAAGTTAGAGGTTGAAAGCAAGAAGGAAATGAAAAAGCGAGGATTGGACTCGCCGGATAGAGGAGATGCGCTGGCGTTATCCGTTTATCTTGGAAAGATTAAGAAGTACACAGGAAGCGCACCGAATCAAGAAACCTCTGCTGGTCTTGGAAAGAGTAGCTATTGGAGGAATAAATAGGAGGCAGATATTTGTGAGCTTATTGAAAAAGAAAGAGGCATATGTCACGAAAGGAAACCGTCTGATTGAGGAAAAGAGGCTTAAGGAAGCGACGGAAGTTGTTGTTGAGGGGATGAATTTTTACCAGAATAAGGTTATCAAAGCTGTAGACGGGCATCCGATTGCTGACACTGCATTGGTTGTTGTGGCGCTAAGACACATGGCTGATCAGCTTGAACAACAGGAACCGAGCTGCAGAGGATTGGTTAAATGGTTAAATAAAATCACCACGAAGCCGGAACTGCAGGCACAGAAAAAGATTGAAAAAACAAGAAAAAGATAAGGAAAGGAGGAGATGGCCATGGCGGAAATAGGGCGCATAGGTCAGAAACGATGGAACGGCGTATTCTATGAAGAGTTTCTTCGAGATCTTCAGGGCATACGCGGAGTTGAGGTTTACCGAGAAATGGCAAACAATGATGATACGGTTGGCGCTATTCTGTTCGCCATAAAGATGCTTATCCGACATACGGTATGGAATATCGAACCTGGCGGAGATTCATCGAAAGACAGAGAAGCTGCGGAGTTCGTTGAATCCTGTATGGGTGATATGCAAAGTACATGGACTGATACAATTTCAGAGATCTTATCATTTCTGGTTTATGGATGGAGCCTGCACGAGATTGTGTATAAGCGCCGAATGGGAAAAACACGAAATCCACGGACGAAAAGCAAATACTCTGATGGACTGATAGGATGGCAGAAACTTCCGATTCGTAGTCAGGATACACTTTATAAATGGGAGTATGACAGGCATGATAACCTGATCGGAATGACACAGATGCCGCCACCGGATTATGGATTTATTACAATACCGATAAAAAAAGCAATGCTTTTTCGTACGGAGAGTGCAAAAGACAATCCAGAAGGACGAAGCATACTAAGGAACGCTTATCGCCCATGGTATTTTAAGCGCCGCATCCAGGAGATTGAGGCGATAGGTATCGAACGAGATCTTGCAGGATTACCGGTGATTCATGCGCCGGACGGAACGGATATTTGGGATGACACTGATGAGGATATGGCGAAAATAAATGCCGCGCTCACGAAGATGGTAAAATCGATCCGACGAGATGAATACGAAGGACTCGTATTACCAAACGGATTTGAATTTGAGCTGGTCAGCACGGGAGGAGCCAGACAGTTTGATACAAACGCGATTATCAATAGGTATGATACAAAGATAGCCATGACAGTTCTGGCTGACTTTCTCATGCTTGGACACAATAAGGTTGGAAGTTTTGCTCTTAGCTCTGATAAAACGGAGCTTTTTTCTGTTGCCATATCTTCATTTCTCGACGTTATTTGCGAGACATTTAATAACCAGAGCATACCGGCACTCATTGATATAAACGGAGATCATTTCAATGGAATCACTGATTATCCAAAGATGACACACGGAGAAATTGAAGATGTTGATGTGAAATCTGCCGGACAGTTTATTAAGGATATGACAGGAATTGGAGTGATTGTTCCTGATGATGCACTTGAGGACTATGTTCGTGAGATTGGACATCTTCCAGAAAGGACCGTGGATAGCAGGAAAGAGGATCCAGTCAGAACAAATCAGCAGAACCAGAACCAGCCGCCGGAAGATGAAGATCCAGAAACAGAAGAAGAAATAGACGATGATCAGGACAAAAAGAATGCGGAGGCTGCGAAGCGGAGGCTTGGGAGGGGGAGATAAGGAATGTATATCTTCAAAAAACCAAAGCCTTTGGGGAAAACAAAGAAGCGAAGCAAAGAGAATTTGCGATTGCTTAATATGTTGAACCAATATATCACAGACACATCAGCTGTCCCGGTATCCATTCTTGCAAGGTTTTGGGCAGATCAGGCAGCCGCGATTACATACAAGGAAATACGACAGCTGATAGAGGATGAAGAGATTTCGAAAGAAGATCTTGAAAATTGGTCAAAAGACTATTCTTCGTTTGTTGTGGATACTCTCGAACCTATGTGGATAGAAGCTATGGTAGCCGGACAGCTTAGCAACGCAATTTTGGATGAGGCAAGAAACAACGGATTTGAATTCGACGCCACAGACGTTGGCATAAGAAACTGGATCAAGGACCGCGGAAGTAAGTTTGTGACAAATGCTGTGGAAGAGCAGAAAAAAGCTATTCAACGTCTCACTATGAAAGCGATAAGAGAAGAATTGACACCAAATGAACTTGCAAGAGTTATACGACCTTGCATCGGGCTCACAGAAAGGCAGGCTCAGGCAAATCTGAAGTATTACAACCACATCAAGGAACAGATGCGAAAAGAGCATCCGCGGATGAAAGAGGAAAATGTCGTCAGGAGGGCGAGGGATAAGGCTTTGAAGTATGCCGAAAAACAACATAGATACCGTGCCGAAACAATTGCACAGACAGAGCTTGCAGAGGCGTATAATGCAGGGGCTCACCAGGGAATTAAGCAGGCCCAGGAAAGGGGATATATAGGGCGTGTGAAAAAAGTATGGGTGACAGCCAGGCAGGATAACGTGTGCAAATATTGCGAGACTGTGGAGGGCGTCAGCAAAGAAATGGATGAATATTTTGATGTTGGTAAATGCGGTATGGTACTCATTCCCCCTGCACATCCGAGATGCCGTTGTGTTGTAAAGTATGTAGAAGTAAAGGAGTAGATGAAGATGAAGAGTTTGCATGAGATTCTTGGTATCCACAAATCGACAGGAGGAAATGGCGTAAATGTGGATAATTCATACAAAAATGATATGTCGGTGTTGAAAGGCAGGTTCAAGATACAGAAATCGGAAGATGACAGAAGGCTCGCTTTTGGATGGGCGAGCATTGCTATTGATGAAAATGGCGAACAGCTCGTGGATTGGCAGGAAGACATGATAGATCCGGAAGAGTTAGAAAATGCTGCATATAATTTTGTTCGACTATACAGGGAAGGCGGAGAGATGCACGAAAGAGGGGACTGTGCAACGCTTGTTGAAAGTGTTGTGTTCACAGAGGAAAAAATGGATGCAATGGGAATCCCCGAAGGAACGCTCCCTGTTGGATGGTGGATCGGATTTCTGGTTACAGATGACGATGTATGGGAAAAGGTCAAAGATGGAACGTATTCCATGTTCTCTATTGAGGGAGAAGCTGAAAGAGTGGAGGTGGAGGATGATGGAGATTCTGATTGATATTGGGATTTTCTGCATTGGCACATTTGCCGGATTCGTCTTGGCATGTATTGCGGCAGCTTCAAAAAGAAATGATTAATGGTAATTCAAGAAGCGGTTAATGCCGCTTTTTGTTTTATAAAAAAACACGGAAGGAGGTAAGGATATTGGCAACAAAGTTAAAAAATCTGAATGTCAAAAAAGTTGATTTCGTTGACGAAGGGGCAAACCAACAGGCTGATATTAAGTTGTTCAAAAGAAAGGACGGCGAAGGAGAGCCATCTACACAGAAAGAGCCGGCATTGAAGCGGTTTATAGCCGCTTTTGCAAAAATGGCCGGACTTTACGATGAAGCGATGGGAGAAATCTCCCAAAATTCTGACGTAACCGTAGAAAAAGGCAACTCACAGACGTTTGGAGAGAAGATGACCGAGGTAAAGCGACAGAAAGTTGCAGATGAGATGTGGAGCATCTGTTATGCACTACAGTCTTCTCTACAGTCGATTCTTTACGACGATGATCTCGACGGATCCACAGCGCAGTCCATGATGGAAGAAAGCATATCTGAATTTGATGGGATTATCGCTGATGCTATCAGCAGCTGGTCCGCTGGGAAAGTTAGCGGAATCAAGAAGGATATTGGCATCAATGATGTCGAGTCCTTAAAGAAGTTCAGGAATCACCTGGACGAAAACATTGAGAAAGCAATGAAAAATGAGAAAGGAGAACTTGAAGAAATGGCAAAAATCGACAAATCCAAAATGTCCGCGGAGGACAGAGCTGCTTACGAAGAGATCATGAAGAAGTATGGTATTGAAGAAGAGGAAGATCCTGTTGCGAAGTCCACTGTAAAACCAGGAGAAAACAAAAGCAAAACGGAAGAAGAGGAGGATCTTGATAAAGGATGTGGAAAAACATCTACAAAAAAATCACTTTTTGGACAGAATGATCCGGAAGAGGACATCTACAAAGGTCTGCATCCTGCTGTGAAAGCGGAGCTCGAGGCTCTCAAAAAATATCGCGAGAACGCAGAAAACAGAGAATTTATGGAGGTTGCAAAGAAATATGAGATCATCGGAAAGAAAGCGGAAGAACTGGCACCCGTTCTGAAGAGCCTGAAGGATGCCGGAGGAACTGCGTATGATGATATGATCTCCACTCTTGACTCCATGGTTGCTATGGCGGATAATTCCGGCATTTTTTCTGAGATCGGAAAATCAGGGCACGGAAGCCATGCTTCTATTGCAAAAGGTAAAACAGAGGCACAGGTAGAGTCTATTGCGAAGGGATATATGGAAAAAGATCCAAGCATGAGCCATGCGGACGCTGTGGCAAAAGCATGGGAAAGCAACCCTGAATTATTGGCTTCTTACGACGAAGAGGCAGGATTTTAAGGAAGGAGGAAACACTTATGGCAAAGAACTTCAATGGAACACAGATTAATAATTCTGCAACGATTGTTGAAAAGGCCGGGGCTGAAATCACTGACTGCAGAAATAAGATTATGAAATATGATGAAAATGGAGATGTGGTTCTTGCTACGGCTGGAACGGACATTCCGATCGGAGTTGCCCTCATCGAGTCCGGGTGTAATGACATTTCAGGAGCAGAGTCCGGTAAGGTGGCCATCGGAGACGACGTGGATATTCTGGTAAAGGATATCGGATTTGTTCTGGCAGGAGCTACTATTACAAAAGGACAGGAGATTACAGCTGGAGCAAATGGGCTTGCGGCAGTAGCGGCTGCAGGGAATTACGTTTTGGGTATTGCCCTGTCAAGTGCAAAGAAAAACGAATATTGCCGAATTCAGATTACTAAATATCAGAAAGCATCTGCATAAGGGTAAAAAGGAGGAATAATACATGGGAAACTCAAGAAATAGCACAAAAGGAATTGCTGCAGAGATCGCAAAGGGAACTTTTAGACCGCACACTGCGCTTACAAATATGGCGCTGTCTTACTATCAGAATTCAGCGAATTATTTTGCCAAATCGCTGTTCCCTATTTGCCCGGTTGATTTATCTTCGGACAATTATTATGTATTTGACAAGGAAGATCTGTTAAGAGACAGCTGGGAGAGAAAGCCTGCATACGGAAAGGTTGCACCGGCCGTTGTAGCAGAGCATACAGAAACATACAACTGCAAAGTAGACCAGATGATTATGGGAATTGACCAGATCCGGCAGACAGATCTCCAGAGAAGACAGGGACCTGCGACGAGAGATCCGAGAGTTCAGAGGACGAAAACTATTGCTGAACAGGCAAATATCCATCAGGACGTACTGTTCGCAAGCGGTTTTTTCAAATCTGGTGTTTGGTCAGATGAATATACCGGCATTGATGATACTTCTGTTTCTGGAAAACAGTTTATCAAGTTTTCGAATGACAATTCTGATCCGATCAAATTCTTTGATGAAAAAGCTACTGAGATGCAGGAGAAAACCGGAAGAAGACCGAACCGCATCGGACTTGGAGCAAATGTATACACAGCTCTCAAAAACCATCCTGGAATCCTTGATAGGGTAAAATATGGTGGATCCACTGCGAATCCGGCGAGTGTTACACTTAACGTTCTTTCGCAGCTTTTCAGCATGGAAAGAGTTGTTGTCATGCAGTCAATCATGAATAAGGCGAACATGGGAACTGAAGCAGAAATGGGATTCATTGGAGATCCTAATGCCATTCTGCTGGCTTACGCTACGAACAATCCGTCTATTGATGAGCCTTCTGCTGGATATATCTTCACGTGGGATATGCTTGGAGATGGCCAGCTGCTTCCGATCCTGAGCTACCTCGGGGAAAATGGAACACATTCGGAATTTGTAGAAGGGCTCATGGCGAGTGATATGAAGAAGACTGCCGATGACCTTGCTATGTTTTTCAAGGATGCGGTTTAAAAGGAGGTAAAATATGAGGTTAATTGCGAAAAAACCTTGTTCATTCGGAGGAAAGATTTTTTACATAGGAGAGGAAATACCATCTGAACTTGTTATCAATCCGAAATCACAGGAGAAACTGGGGGTGCTCGCGATTGCCGCGGCAGGAGAAATGTTTGACGCGAACGTTGAGAAATGTACGGCCGAAGTTGGAGAAGTGAAATTTGAAATACCGATTCAGCAAAATGATGGCACGATGCCGCTTTTGATGACTGAAGAACAGATTTGCAAAGCAGTATCTGTTCTTCAGATGAATGCGACTGATGCAAAAGAAGTGATCAAAGGTGTTTCAGATGAAACTATCCTTATTTTCCTGAACGCCTGCGACTCGCGAAAGACGGTAAAAGATGCAACGGAAGCAGCGGCTTTAAAACTCGACGGTGAAGATCTTGAAACCGAGGAAAGCGAGGAGCCCATGGAAGAGAGTGAATACGACGAAGAAAGCGAGGACCTCCCGGAGGAAAGCGCGGGTGATGAATAATGGCGGGAACATACAGTTATGATCCTGGTAAGCTATCTGAACGTGGGAAAGACCTTATGCGTTTTGAGCTTGGAGATACGATGGTAGAGGGCAAGGAGAAAACTTGTGCTCTTACTGATGAAGAATATACTGCAATGCTTAAAATGAATAAGTCATGGAAACGTGCAAAGTTAGCATGTTTAGAGGCTATTTTTAGACGTTTTTCATATGAGGTCGATACACAAACAGGTCCATTATCGTTGCAATTTGGAAATCGGGCAAAGTTGTGGCAGGAAGAATACGAGAAACTCAAAGCATCGATATCCCAGAGTTGCCTTTCCGCTTCGGCTATCTCGGCTCAAGGAAATGAATGTGAGAAGCCTTATTTCTATACCGGCATGATGTCCACAGAGAGAGAAGGTGGTTGATATGCCTATGTACCTCCGACCTGGAAATCTTTTTAAAGAGTTTATGGTAAAAAGAAAAGAGTCTGACATATCAAACATCGGACTTCCCGTTACGGAATTTAAGGATACCGGGATTCTTGTAGATGGTGTTTTGGCTGAGGCGAGTACTGATGATCGCGAGAAAACCAAACATATGTGGGATCAGGATCAGCACTCTCTCACACACACTATCGTAAGTCGGAATTGCCCGTCCGCTAAAAAGGGAGATGTTCTTTCGCTGGAAAACCGATATTTTCTTATTCTTGCGGTTGATGATGCCGGATCATTGGGCGTGGCTACAATCTATTATGCAGAAGAAAGGAATGATTTGAGATGACGCCAGGAGGAGCATCAGAAGCAATCCGCCAAGCTGTGCGTGATGCGGTTAGGGAAGTGAATCAAAAGACAATGGCTAAGGCGTTTCGTGTTTCAAATGCAATGCGCAATAGCGCGATAGAAGTTCTTACAAATCCAAGCCCATCATCTCCGGGTAATCCTCCCGGTGTTCGGACGGGCTTCCTGCGACGAGCGTGGAAGACGGGAGTCCGGATGAATGGCGGAAATTCAAACTCTAGCATATCGATAACGGCATATGCGGACTCTAAGGCTTCTTACGCTGGATATCTGGAAGATGGAACGCATAATAAAGATGGAACCGTAAGAATGGCGGCAAGGCCATTTGTAGATCCGATATTGGATGATGTGGAACCAGAGGTTGATTCGATTTTTTCTGATTTTTAGGAGGTTTATATGCTGATTATTAGAGATCCGACAAATGCATTCGATACAGAAGAAATACAGCGCGGCACTTTGATTTATGCAAAACATAAAAGCTGGAGCAAAGGAGAACAGGGTTTTGTTGTTTCTGCTGTGAAAGACAAGGTAACTGTTCAATATCCACCGAAGATAGGAAATGTCACAAATCACTTTTTTATTTATGCTGATGAAGTGGCTAACGGAGACTGGGAAATCCGATATAGTAATGATATGCAGACGATCACGAAGTATCCGGAGGAAGGAGTATGATATGAACCTGATAAGTCTGATTTATAAAAGATTGCTGGATTCGGAAAGGCTAAAGTCGTTGTGCGCGACTTATGCAGGAAAACCGGCTATATTCAATACAGAAGCTCCGGATGATAAGCAGGAAGGGTGGGGAGGCAAAAGCCAGTACCCGCGAATCAATTTTACATGCGATATGCAGGCAAATGAGGAAAGAGCCAGTGTAGGCACTCTGAATATCGTCGCTTACACAGAAAGCACCTCTCTGGTCATTTTAGAGATCGAGGCGGCTATTAAGGAATGCTTCAGAGACGTACTGCTTTATCCGGAGGATGGAGGACCGTATAGTTTTTCGTGGGCGAGATCAGATCCTTTTTTGCTTGAAGGAAATGTGATAGGTCAGGAGATATCCATAGATATGATGGAATATTCTCCACAGGAGACAACTGATCCAGATCCGGTTGTTGCCTTGAACCAGTATATCAAAGAATTATATCCGGAGTCTGTAGTCATTGGCGTGGACCGACTGGGTGAGATTACGGATACATCCGAAAACCCGGTATTTTACTGCCGACTCACCGCGTTGAACAAGGTAAATGGAAACAATATGAATACCGTTGCATGGATGGACTGCAGAATAGCGGTCCATCTTTTATGCCCGGATAAATCAAAAAACATCAAAATGATTGCGGCAGTCGCTCAAAGAATTGCCGTGGATGAAAGAATAATCCTGTTAGATAACTCGCCAATGAATATATCCGAAGTTCAGGTGGATCGTCAGGCAGATTACCTGAAATCGGGGCAATTATATGTAGCGGGCAAATATGGAGTTTTGAAATACAGGGCAAAAGAACACGCAATCATGAAAAATGTAATTTTAAGCAAGGAGGAGTAAAAACCATGGCAGAAGCAAAGACATCTGGTGCCAATACTTCGCAGAAAGAAAAGGTATCAAAGAAAAATGCTGAACCGGTTTACAGCGCAGAAGAACTTTCTAATGCTGCGAGTCGGTTTGGAACACGCAAGGAATGCGTTGCTGCGGCTCTGAAATACTACGGTAAAGACAGGGCAACAGTAAAGGAAACAAAAGAGCTTGTCAGCAAATTTATGAGCAAGGAGGTTAAGTGATGGCAGGAACATTTATTGTTGGCGAAACAAAAATTCGCCCGGGAACATATTTCAACATCCAGAAGGTTGGAGAAAATCAGATCGTAGGAGCTTCAGACGGAGTAGTGGCGATCTTCTTTAAATCTGATTTTGGTCCGCTTGCGGAGGCAGTGGAAATCACTCCCGAGGAAGGGTATGAAAAGATGTACGGAACTGCGGGTTCAACTAACGCAATCCGTGAAGTAATCAGGGCTGGTGCAACGAAATGCGTTTGTGTCCGTGTTGGAAAAGGCGGTACCGCAGCTACGGTCACTCTGGACAAAGAGGGAGATACAGAGGCGTTAAGGATCACCGCCAAATACCCGGGAGCGAAAGATTTCGCAGTCACTGTAAGAGAAAAGCTGTCAGATTCTTCCCTGAAAGAGTGCGTGATCTATTCCGGAGCAAAAGAGTTTGAGAAGATCGAGTTTGCGGCCGGAGATGACGAAGTAAAGGCGCTGAATGAAGCGTTTGTCAATTCAAAGTGCTTTACATCGGAGATCATCGCAAGCGCTACTGGAGTTCTCGCAGATGTGAGCGAAGAGGCATTTACCCCGGGAACGGATCCTACTGCAAGCAATACTGAATACAGCGAAGCGTTTGTGGCGGCGGAGGCATACCGGTTCAATGTGGCATGCGTTGACACGGAAGAGACGGCCGTTCATCAGCTTCTTGCTTCGTTCATCGATCGGATTTTCGATGCCGGTCAGCTTGCAATGGCTGTTGTGGCAGAGAAAAAGACGGTTGCGCTTACTGACCGTATGGCGCATGCGGCAGCTTTCAACAGCGAAAAGATGCATTACGTTGTCAATGCATCCGCTGAGATCTCCGGAGAAACCGTGGAGGGCTATCTTGTGGCAGCAAGAATCGCAGGAATGATTGCTGCGTGTGCGTCAAATAAGTCCCTTACTCACACGGTTGTGGAAGGATACACGAAGCTGAACGATGCCCTCACTCCGACGGATATTTCTGCGGCGGAGCAGAAGGGCTGCATCGTGCTCAGCACAAACACGAGCGGGCAGATCTGGATCGACAGCGCAATCAATACGCTGGTAAGCCCGGCGGATAATCAGGATGACGGATGGAAAAAGATCCGAAGAACAAAAACGAGATATGAACTGATTACCCGCTGCAATGACCAGGCTGATGCTCTGATCGGAAAGGTGGATAACGATGTAAACGGCCGCGCTACGGTTGTTAGCCAGCTGCAGGGCGTTATCAATGCGATGATCAACGAAGGAAAACTTGTATCTGGTACCGCATCCGAGAACACGACGTATCAGGCTGATGGAGACTATGCATATGTGGACATCCAGGTGATCGACAAGGATTCAATTGAGCATCTGTATCTGACATACAAATTCCAGTTCTCAAGCAGGACGACTGAATAAAGGAGGGAAAATAAATGGCTATTAACGAAAGAGCATCATCTGATGCACGTCATGCACGCACCGGTAAGGACGCTGGTCTCTACAATGGAACCGGCGATCTTCTTGCGTCTATGGAGTCTTTTCAGGCGAAGGCTACATACAACAACGTAAAGTACAAACCTATGGGAGATCCGCAGGAGCATGAGACAAGTGACTCTTACGGAATTACGATCACCGTCACGGAAATCGTGATCGAGGATATCGATATGTTCCGTGAACTCATGGCATCCATGAAGTCCGGAACGACACCGCAGTTTGTGTTCCAGGGCGTGCTTCAGGGGCTGAACGGTTCCGAAGAGCGTGTTGTATACAGAGAGTGTATCCCGTCTGGAGACATCGATCTTCAGAACGTTGCGAATGGAGATGTGATTAAGCGTAATTGGAACTTCTTCGTCAACGGAAAACCGGATCTTCAGAAGGAACTCACAATTTAAGTCGGATATTTTATCGGAGGGCGGCCATGGAGCTGCCCTTCGACATTTTAAGGAGGATATGGAATGGCAAATTTAGCAAAAACAGCAGGAAAGATGGAAAATACGCAGGAAGTTCGCGAGGAAGAATTTTCTGAAAAGGAAACACAGGGGCAGCTTTTAACGGTTGAAAGCGATTTTATTGCCGGTATGCTGGCGGCGGCCGCTTATAAAAACGATGAGCTCCGGCAGATTGACATCGTTCGTGATGGAAAGCTGTATTTCTCCTTCCGGGTTCATGCGCTCGGAGAAGAAGAGGCGAACAAATGCCGCAAGAAGTATACGAAGTACGTGAGGAACAAGCAGATCGGCATCAAGTTTGCAGAAGAAACAGACAATGCAAAGTTCCGTTCTTCGCTGATCTACCACGCAACGGTCGAAGAGGACCGCACAAAGCTCTGGGATAATCAGCAGGTGTGGGAAGGCCTCAGAAAACAGGGCGTTCTTGTAGTTACAGCCCTTGACGTTATCGAATCAGTGCTTCTTGGAGGAGAAAAAGACAGGGTTATTGACGAAATCAATAAACTGAGTGGGTTCGATTCTGAAAACCTCGAAGAAGTTGAAAACAAGATGGAGGAAACAGCAAAAAACTGATCCGGGCAGGAGGAAAAACTACCCTCTTGCATCAAATATTTCAGCGGCTCGGCATAACGCCGGATGAAGTTTATGCAAAGCCTGCTGGAGTGCGGGCGTTCATGTTCGCATCAATGAGAATACGTCTTGAAGATGACGAGAAAGGAGGAAGAGCGGGTGGCGACTAAGGTTATTAAGATCGAGATCCCCATAGAGACTAAAGACAACACTGGTCAGGTTGTCGATAGTATATCAGAGAAGATGGAAGGCCTTGACTCTGCGGCGAAAAAGGCGCAGAAGAGTATGGAAAATACTGTGAACAGCGCAAATAAAGCTGCGAAAGGTTTTGAAAATGCCTCTAAGAGCGTCTCCGGGTTTGAGAAATCGGTCGGGAGTGGTTTTGATGCGGCTTCTAAAAAGGCGTCTGGTTTTGAGAAGTCTGTAAACCAGACGAAGAAATCACTTCTTGCGATGCTCAAAGAGAAGTATCAGATTCTTCTTGAAGCGAAGGATCGGATTACACCGACTGTGAAGCAAGCAATAACCTATGTGAAAAGCCTGACCTCAAAAGCGTGGAAGGTTACGCTTAAAGCGGTAGACCTCGTGACATCCCCCGTCAGGAGGGTGTTCGGGTTACTGCAAAGCCCGCTTGTGGCGGCCGGAGTCACGATATCTGCCGGCGCCGGTATTGCGGATACGGTTAAGACATATGCGGATTTTGAAGCTGCAATGTCAGAAGTCAAGGCAATATCAGGCGCTACAAGCGAGGAATTTGCTCAGCTGACTGAAAAGGCGAATCAGATGGGAGCTGTCACGAAGTTTACTGCTTCTGAATCGGCAGAAGCTTTTAAGTACATGGCTCAGGCAGGCTGGGACGCAAAAGAGATGATGGACGGTATCGAAGGTCTTATGTCCCTGGCGGCCGCCTCTGGAGAAGATCTTGGAACTACGTCCGATATTGTAACGGACGCATTGACGGCATTTGGAATGGCGGCGAAGGACAGCGGACGGTTTGCTGATGTTATGGCTATGGCTGCCAATGCAACGAATACCGATGTCGCAAAAATGGGCGACACATTCAAATACGTTGCACCGGTTGCCGGAGCCCTTGGATACAGCATAGAGGACACAGCGGTAGCGATCGGTCTTATGGCAAACAATGGTATTAAAGCATCGCAAGCGGGCACCAGTTTGAGAAGCCTGCTCACCAATCTTACCCATCCTGTTGGTCAGGCTGAGGATGCAATCAACGACCTCGGTATCAGCATAACAAATGCTGATGGATCAGTTAAGCCATTATCACAGACCCTTCAGGAATTAAGATCGAAATTCAGCGCATTATCTGAGGCGGAGAGAGCCCAGTACGCTGCGATGCTGGCCGGACAGGAAGGCATGAGCGGTCTTCTTGCTATCGTAAATGCATCCGAGCAGGATTTCGCAAGCCTTACAGATCAGATCAACAACAGCTCCGGAGCAGCGGAGGAAATGGCAGATATCATGATGGATAATCTGGCCGGAAAATTTGAGCTGTTCACGGGATCGCTTGACTCGATGAAGCTATCACTCGGAGAGAAATTTAAGCCTTATCTGATTGAAGCTCTTGACTGGCTTACAAATAAGGTTCCGGATGTTGAAAATGCCCTTCTTACAGCGATGAACTCATTTGATCGTTTTGTTGAGAAAACAAAAGCGAAGATAGATGAATTTACGGCAACAGATAAATGGCAGAATGCGGATTTGTTCGGGAAAATTGGTATTGCATGGGATGAATTGGTGGCAGAACCGTTTTCTGACTGGTGGAACGGGTCCGGAAAGGCAAAATTTGCTGGATTTGCAAGAGATATAGGAACTGGGATTGGAAGCGGGATTTCGGCAGGAATCATGGCGCTTCTCGGAATCGACGTATCATCCGTGGTTGATGAGGGAACAAGTATCGGAAGACAGTTTGCAGAGGGGTTATCTGAGGGAATGAGCGGAGTAAGCCTGACTTCTACGCTTGGAACGCTCATTACCGGAGCTTTCTCAAGCGCAGGAAAGTTATTGCCGGGAGGTCGGGCACCTGACCTTACATCACTTTTATCCGCTGTGGCAATCGCAAAGATAGGAGGTCCTCTTATTTCTGCCGGCGGAAGCATATTTAAAGCCGGAAAAACTATTTTTGGCGGCAAAGACATCATTGGCAGCGCTGCTAAAGGGACTGGATTAAAAGGATTAGGAGCGTCTGCGGGCATGATAGGTCTGCAACTTGGATCCGGAGCTACAAGTGGGGCCGGACTAATTGCAGCCGGAGCTGGAGCGACTGCCGGGGGCATTGTTGGAGGCGCAACGCTGATAAGCGGCGGTATGGATGCCTTCGATGCGTACAATTCCTACAAATCCGGAAACAAGGAAGCTGCCAAGGCGCAGGGCACGTCTGCTGGGTTGAAGGTTGGAGGCGTAGCGGCCGGAGCAGCGGCCGGAGCAGCGATAGGATCGGTAGTTCCGGTTCTCGGAACTGCGGTTGGAGCTTTGATCGGAGCTGGTATCGGAGGACTTGCTGGTTGGTTTGCCGGAGACAAGGTAAAAGAGGATTACGAGGAAGCTGCGGCAGCGGCGGAAAATCTGGAGCAGAAAAGCAGATATGCCCTAGAAGGTGCAAAATTTGACAGTCAAGAACTGAAAGAAGCTTTTGACGATACGAATGTATCTGCAGAGCAGTTCGGCGCCATGATGCAGGAAGCGACATCGAATAAGATCCGGGATAGCTTCGGGGATATAAAGCTGTCTATGCAGGAAATCCAGGAAGCTGCGAAACAGATCGTGTTTGCGGATCAGGCAGAGGCGCTGAACAAATTCTCCGCAGCAGCAGAGACCGCAGACAGTTCTCTTGCTACTCTGCAAAGTTCGTTCCAGACGATGGACAAGTTGAACTGGAAGGCATCGCTCGGCATGAAGCTTGATGAAGGCGATATATCGGAATATATTTCGGCTGTTGATTCCATGATCGAAAGCTCGAAGCAGTACCTCGAAGACAAGCACTATGAGGCGACAGCGGCTATAGATCTTCTGGTTGAGCCGGGAAATGAAACTGATATGACAACAGGGCTAAATCAGATGTATTCGGATCTGCAGTCTAAGATTGAGACTCTTGGCGGCGATCTGAAAGCAAAGGTCAATGTAGCGCTGGAAGATGGAGTGATCACGCTTGATGAGCAGGCAGAAATCACGAATTTGCAGAACCAGATTGCCGACATCACGAACCAGATCAGCCAGGCGGAAACGGAAGCGAGTTTCCAGAGCTTAAAAATTAAATACTCCGGAGCATCGCTGGACGCTGACTCTTTCGCTTCTTTGGTATCTGAAATTCAGGCAAACGTGGAGGAAGCGGCATCACAATATGATGAGGCTTTGCAGGTTTCGCTGACAAACCTAAATCTCCAGCTTCAGAATGGGGCGATTTCTCAGGAACAGTTCGATGAACAATTGCAGGCGCTCACAGAAGGGTATCAGGCAAAGATCACGGATCTGTCTGTCAGAGTGGAAAGCTTTGAACTGCAGTCGATTGCAGATGCATTCGGTAGCGAATTGGATGGGATACTTCCGGATCTTGAAGGATCCGTTGCGGAGCGGCTCGGAACTGCAATGCATAATGCTATGTCAAACGGTGTGGATGTGGAAAACTGGGATTTGGCCACGGCAACAGAGTGGCTTGATCTGGATGGACTTTCGGCGGAGACACAGGCAGCCATCACCGAGATGATGAGTCAGGTTGCGGCCTCTATGCCGGATCAGATGACATCTGCGCTTGAAGGAAGCGGCGTCGATATGAGCGAGAGCGTTAACAACATGGTGAAGAGCGGAATAGAAAATGCGGATTTCACAGACGCAGGGTCCGTCATGACGCAAAAGCTTGGAGAGTCGTTAGGCTCAACCGATATGTCTGAATCAGCTACGGGGCTTCAGGAGGGATTGCAATCATCCCTTATGGCGTCGGTGGAGAATGTAGATCTTACGGATGCCGGGGTTCTTATGAATCAAAAACTCGGAGAAGCCATGTCCTCCGTGGATATGGCCGAGTCTAATGCAGGGCTTCAGGAAGGGTTACAGAGCTCACTGACGGCCTCTTTGGAAAATATTGACCTTACAGAGGTCGGCGGGATGATGAACCAGAAGCTTGGAGAGGCTTTGGCATCGGTAGATATGTCTGAATCAGGCGCCGGACTGCAGGAGGGGATCCAGAACTCATTAACCGCTGCGCTCGAAGGAATAGACCTCTCGGAAAGCGCACAGATGATCAATACTTCTATTGTAACGGCTCTGTCATCGACTGAAGGTATCGATATGAGTGGTTTTACCGCCGCTTTGCAGAGCAGTATAACGTCATCGATTGATGGCTTGGATTATTCCGGCGTCACAACCGCTGTTGGAACCGGCATCTCAAATGCAATTACCGCAACCATGGGAACAATTCAAGGATCGATCACGAGCTTATATTCTTCGGTCGGGGCTGCGATCAACAGCGCATTTGCCGCAGGGTTTACTACCACGACCACGGTAACGATCACTGTTAATTATAAGCTTGCGAACCCATCTGCGACAATCAGTTTCAGCGGTGGTGGAAGTGGAACGGCCACGGTGAGCGGAAGCATATCATCCAATGCAAACGGCGGCTTTGCTTATGGTCCGGAGCTTACATGGTGGGGCGAGGACGGACCAGAGGTGATCATCCCGCTCGGAAGCAAGAGAAGACAAAGAGGTTTGGAACTGTGGGCACAGGCCGGAGAAATGCTTGGAGTTGGAAAGCATGCTGATGGCGGCTTTATCGGTTCGGGGGCGTCTTCCAATAAAAATATATGGGAGAACACAGAAATACCCGCAGAGCCGATATCAGAAAGCGACAGAGGCACTTCCGATATTTCAACTGTCATTGACAGCGAGAAAAATACGGACACGAAAGAGGTTAGCCTTAGCGTTACTGTAAATCCGCAGTTCGTGATCTCATCAACAAGTCAAAGGGAAGATGATATCCTTCAAATCATTAAGACACATATGAAAGAGCTGGCAGACGATCTCGGAGGCGAGCTTGCTGACCGCCTTGGCGAGGTCTTTTCAAATATGCCGGTAAGTAGTTAAGGGAGGCGCTTTATGGATGTTAGTTTAACTGAAGTTGAAAACGGTAAGAGTAAATTTATCTTTCCGAGCCTCCCTGAGGAGGTAAGCGGAAGAAATCGGACGAATTATCAGTCCTACGATATCCTGTCTTATGGAGAGGTGAAAATCCCCAAAGGAATGAAGCTTACAGAGATTTCGTTCGAGGGGATTTTTTTCGGAGAGGCGAAAAAAAACGAGTCCATTGTGAAACAATGGATTAAGCCGGCAGAATGCGAAAAAATTCTGAAAAACTGGCAGGAAAAAGGGACCGTGCTACGGTTGATGGTTACTGAAACCAACATCAATATTGATGTTACTATCAGTGATTTTGAATGTACAGATTATGGCGGTTACGGAAACAAGAAGTATTCGCTGGAGTTTGTGCAGTACCGGTCCCTGAAGGTTTATACAACGGACGAACTCAAGATTGTAAAGTTCGTTAAGAAGACGGTGACAAGGCCTGCGGCCGCAGCTCCCAAAAACAAGGGCAGCTATACCGTGAAATCAGGCGACAATCTATGGTCGATCGCAAGGAAGTTCTATGGCGGCTCCGGATCCACTTGGACAAAAATATATAGTGCGAACAAGTCAACGATAGAATCCACTGCGAGAAGATACGGGAGATCAAGTAGCGATAATGGACACTGGATTTACCCGGGGACCGTGTTGGTTATCCCGAATTAGGAAGGGGGGCGGTATAATGATAGATCTATCCAAAGTGCAATACCGCTTCGTTATTATGGACGAAAAGGGAAATCAATACAATATAAAAGATTATGTAGAAAATCTCGGGTGGGAGCAAGGCGAAGACGAACTCTCCACCCGAATTTCATTTACAACAAAAAACGAAAAGTCATCAAAGGAAGTGTTTTCGGATATAGCGAAGCTTGGGTGCTTAGTCGGGATATTCGCTTCTGACGGAGTCACCGACGACGAAGTGGCAAGGGGAAACATTATAGACTGGAAGCCATCGTATTCTTCGGATTCATATAAGTTTGACGGCAAATGCTATGACAATTTATATAATCTGCAGGAAAGCCAGGACAATATATACTATCCCGCCGGTACCGGTACAAAATCTGCTGTAACGAAGATCTTTGATGATTGGGAGATCCCCCTTGGATCCTATGAAGGGCCGAATGAGACGCACGCAAAGCTGACTTTCAAATCGCAGGACCTTGCAAACGTCATTACGGAAATTCTGGATGACGCTTATAAAAAGGGTGGCGTAAAATGCGTCGTGCAGGACAGGAAGGGCAAAGCGTATGTTGTCCCCTATGCGAACAACAAGACGGTCTATCATTTTGCGGCTGAAAACGTAGTCACGGCCACGCATAAGAGAAGCACAGCCGGTATGATTACGCGAGTAAAGGTGATTGGGCAGGAAGACGATGACGGAAAAAGCTCGGTCGAGGCTGTGTTGAATGGCAACACAAAATATGGTGTTCGGCAGAAAATTGTTCGCAGAGGTACTGATGAAAGCCTTGAGGATGCGAAGACATCGGCGCAGACGATTCTCGATGAAGAAGGAGAGGTTCAGGAAGAAATGACTGTAAAAGCGCCGGATATCCCATGGGTGAGAAAAGGAGACCTGGTCCATGTTTCAGTTGGGACTATGAATGCATACTACTATGTTATTGGGATAAGACATGATGTGGATAGCCGCAGCATGACACTGGATCTTCATATACCGTTCAAAGAATATGAGAAGAAAGCACAGCAGACAGTACAGAAAAAGTCTTACAACGTAGGTGATATTGTAAATTTTCACGGAGGAACACATTACGTCAGTTCTTATGCCGGATCTCGAGGATACAACGCAAGAGCTGGACGCGCAAAAATAACCATTAAGAACGGTTCTGGAAAGGCTCATCCATGGCACTTGATACATGTGGATAGCTCAAGCAATGTATATGGATGGGTGGACGACGGCACATTTGATTAAGGAGGGATGAAGATGGCGTTTGATGGACATGCTGGGGCAAACAAACTGGCAAGGACACTACACAAAAGAATGAAAAGTATGTCGGACTCTCCTCTTGTTCTTGATTTTGGGAAAATAGAGTCCGACTATTCGCTAACCACGAATACCTTTCCGGTAAAAATACCAAAAGGAGATTATACGGTGTGCCGACATGTGACAGGCATATCTCTTGGAACTTCTGGTGGCAGTCATGGCGGTCATGAATATGGAGATGGCTCCCATTCACATTCTATACAGGTCCCCGGATTATCCCCTGGAAATCATGTGCTTGTTGCATGGGTACAGAATGAAGCTGTAGTCATCGATGTAATCAATTAGGGGAGGTGGGAACATGGACGAAGACAATACACTATTTCCTGTGGAAGAATCACCTGAATTTATCGATGACGGAGATCAGCTGGATAGGGATTACCATTATACGGTTGCGTGGGATGTTGATAAGCAGGATTTTATCCTAAACGGAAAAGGACAGATGGAACGGTGCGATGGAGTGGAAGGATATAAAGTGTGGTGTTGTAAAATGGCTCTCACACAGAGATATGCCTGTGCTGCCTATCCGGACGAAATCGGCACTGAACTGGATGAGGCCTTGGCAGAGGATAGCGAAAAGGCGGTTGAGTCTGCGATAGAGAGAACAATATCAGAGGCGCTGTTGGTGAATCCTAGGACGGAATATGTAAGAAATTTTGAATTTTCATGGTCCGGAGAAGCCGTAAGCGTCTCATTTACTGTAAAGGGAGTGGATACTGATGAATTCAATGTTTCTATTTGATGATGGGAGGTGAGAAGTGTGAGTTACGAATTTACTCCACCTGAATTTGTCGATGGAGCTGAGCCAGAAGAAATACAGCAGCGCATGATGGATGCGCTTCCGGATGGAATAGATGATATGCCGGGCGGATTTCCGTATGATTTTACAATGCCAACAGCAATAGAGAAATCGGAACTGATCCAGTTCCATCTTGTGCGAACGCTAATGCTAATGTTTCCGCAATACGCATGGGGAGAATGGCTTGATTTGCATGCGGCGGCGGCAGGCATAGAACGCAGGCCGGCTGGGTACGCCAGCGGATCAGTTACGGTTGCTGGAGATGCGGGAACTGTTATTCCGAAGGGAGCGATATTCTGCACAGAAGCAACCGACTCAACGCCTGCACTCGAATATGCTGCTGACTCGATGGTTATCATACCGGAGTCTGGCAGTGTGGTTGTTGAGGTTACGGCCGTTGAATCCGGAAGGGAGTCGAACACAAAAAAGAATACGATTGTATTCGCCTTGACGAGTATAAAGGGGCTGTCCACCGTAAACAATCCGGAGGATATTACTGGAGGTACAGATGTTGAAAGCGATGAAGATCTTCTGAAACGTATTGAAGAAGAAAATTTCAGAGACGGAGCAACATTTATTGGAAATGATTCAGACTACATACGGTGGGCAAAAGAGGTTGTTGGAGTAGGTGATTGTATCGTTGTTCCAACGTGGAATGGACCAGGAACTGTAAAATTGATTATTGTAGACTCTAATGGTGAGCCAGCAAATGCCAGGCTGATAGAGGCTGTATACGATCACATCGTATCTCCAAATGATAGATCACTGCGACTTCTTCCTACCGCATGTGCGGAATTGACAGTTGAAGCTGCGACAACAAAGAAAATATCTTATACTTGCACAGGTCTTGTATATGACGATACTACTGATATTCCTACAATCGTAAGTCAGTTCAAGGAGCTGGTGATGCAGGAATATTCAGAAGCGAAGGTAGACGGGGTTCTGGTTTACAATCAGATCCGTCCGCTTATAACGGACATCCCCGGAGTGTCAGATTTTGACACATTCTTAATGAATGGGGCAGAGGAAAACATTACGCTTGCGAATGATGAGTACGCGACAACAGATCAGGTTGAATTTAGTTAAAAGGGAGGGGATGCAATGAATATTGAAAACTTTCCCACATCTGAATCTGCAAAACGAATGATGGGATATATAACCGGGAATGGTTTTTACGACAAGTCCTATGTCGGAAAATGGATATTCCAGGTTATGGGAATAGAGATGGATGAGGCCCGCCGGATTATCGAAGATGAATTGCCATATCAAGCATTTCCGGAAACAGCAACGTGGGGGCTCCGATACCATGAAGGGAAATTTGGACTTCCAATTAGGGAAAATTTGAGCGTAGAAGAACGACGCAGACTTATACTTGAACGACGAGACACTAAAGCACCAATAACTCCATGGAGAATGGAAAAGATGGTAAACAGCGTTCTTGGATGCGATGTGAAGGTAGTCGATATACATGAACCAGGAAACAAGATATCTCACCCGAATACATTCATCGTATATCTCGAAGGCGAAGGGGTGTTCGGTCTACAGAAAGGGATTGATAAGATCAATGATGCAAAGCAGTCCCATACGTCATATGAGCTGCATGTTCGCCTGGCTGTTTTTGTTCTGGTTGAGAATATCCTATTTAATCGTATGACTGTTCGTCTTCCTGTTACGTGGTGGGGTGCCACATGGGATGGAGAGCATCTTTTTGATGGAAGCATCTATTTCAATGCTAGGCAACCACCGTATTTCTACATGACGGTACCGTTTCGAGTTCCGAATGTTATCAAAATTGAGAACCTTCTGATTTCGCACAGGGTACCAAAAATAAGTGAATACGGCAATCTTATGGTAAAAATAGTTCATCGGATTCCTATCACATGGTGGGGGGCATCTTTTGATGGTAGGTACCTTTTTGACGGAGAGGCACTTCTAAATGCGGTTCGTCCACCAGATTTTAGGGCTGTCACATATAATCTTGACGCCGATCATACGGAGGGTGTGCTGTTTGAACACTCAAAGATTTCGGCCGTAGAAATAAAAAATGAGAATGAATGCAAGATCAGGGATGTCCATAGAGCATCTTTTCTGTGGACAGACTATGTGATTACTTTTGATGGAGAGCTATCGTTTGATGGTAATGAAACATTTTCGCAAGAGTCGCCACCCAAGATAGCTTCTATCACACACCGAATGGATGCTGAGAACGTGGAGGAATTTGGCGTAGTGCTATACATACCATCGAAGGCTGTGCGCTTTAACGGTGAACTGAATTTCGATGGCACAAATGATTTCAATTCAGGAAGGGAGGATCTGTAATGGCAGGAACTACAGTAACAACAAAAGCAAAGAAAAAAATGTTAGAGGCGAGAGCGGGGATAGCTCCGCTGAGTAAAATTGTCGGTATGGCTTTCGGTACCGGTGGGGTAAACGGATCGGACGAAATTGTCCCACACTCCCCGGATCAGAACGCCCTGCATAATGAAGCGTTTCGAAAATCTGTAGATGGATACGAAGTAATATCCGATACATGCATCCGATATAAATGCACTCTGTCTGAAACCGAATTGGCCAACACATACATTTCTGAGATAGGAATTTATGATGCGGACGGCGATATGGTGGCCATGAAGGCATTTATGAAAAAAGGGAAGGACGCTGACATGGAGGTTGTGTTCGAGTGCGACGACACGTTCTAACGGATTTCGATATTTTGCAACATGTTAAACACTTTTTTTAGATAAATATTATCATATGGAGGTAGAATATGGCGAATTTTGATATATCTGGCGCCAGATTTAATGACCAGCTTCGCATGGTCGAAAGAACAGATCCGGTAAGTGCAGAGTTTGTGAATGCCATTTTCGGGCAGCTCATTAATAATGATGTGGCAATGCGGGATGCAGTAAGTGTTTTTGCCAAATCAAAAAACGAGCAGGCTTTGTTCCTGCTTAACTTGAGAAGAACAGGGAAACGATACGGCGTCCATTTCGATGCGTTCACAACAAGCCCATCTCCGGCAGGAACGAGACTTTATGATGCCGTAGGAAAAGTGGCCACTCCGTCCACGGACTCGGTTAGAGGAGTGAATGATTTTGAAGGAGAGAGCGTGTTCTATGGACTGGAAGTGAATGGACACGTCGATGAAGAAGGAGAATTTGTTGTTGAGTATATCAAAGGAATTGATAATGAATTCTCGAGAACGGATAAAGATGTTTATGTTCTGTTTCTTACGCAGTGGATTGATATGCAGGTGGATGCAAATGGAGAGAATATTATTCTTTCCGATGAAAATCACCCAGGAACCTTCCCGGAAGCAGCGGCTATACGTCCGGATGGAACAGTAAGACCATTTGTTCCGATTGCAAAGTATATGGCGTGGGATGACGACTCTGGAATTCCGCATTCTATGAGCGGCAAAACCGTAAACCATAATCAAAGTCACAATAGCATGATTACTCGTTTTCGCAAAAAAGGAACGCAGTACTGCGGAACAACGGCCCAGGACAAGGCTCATCTGGACAACCTGTTCATGGTGGCATTTGCGACAAGGCATACACAGTCGATTATGACGGGATGTACATCGTACTATTATCAGTACAAGGCGAGTGTGCAGGAGGCTGATGTAGAGAGGATCATTATTGCTAAATCACAGGCAGCAAACTTGGTTGTGGGATCAATTGTGTCGATAGGGAATGCAACTACATTGTCGGAAGGAAGCCCAAACATCGATCGAGGAAATTCTGGAATGCACGCCAAAGCAAACAGAGTGGTTATAACAGCTATCGAGGATTACGATGGTAGCAATAGCGCTGTTTATGTGGATAATGGAGGAACTAAGTTTTCGACAGCATCCACAATGATTAATGACAGTGTTGAAAGCCCTACCTATATTTCAACGATGCCATGGAGAACAGGCACCTGTGACGACGTACTTGGTTCGTGCGGATCTCCGGTTAGCAATACCAACAGCAAGTATCCATACATCCTCTTCGGTGTTGAAATGTTCCTCGGCTTCTATGAAGTTATCAGCAATGTGATCATGAAGATTACAGATCACGTGATGACTCCGCAGATTTGCTACGACTGCACGAAGTTGGCCACATCGGTAACGGAAGACTATGTAGCGGTTGGCTATTCGGTCGCGGATACGGATTCTACATGGAAATATATCAGTAAGCTTGGATACGATCCTGACAATCCGTGTGTTAGACACGGCGTAGAAGTTAATGCGTCCAGTTCAACAGGATACGCGGATGGACAATACACCAATGATCTTGATGAAACTTCCGATACAACGAGAGAGTGGCTTTCCGGCGGCCACCTGGGCGTCGGGGCTGGCGCGGGCCGGTTCTTCGCGGCCCTGTACGGCGCCCTCTCCACCGCGGGCTGGGGCTACGCCGCCCGTCTTTCTGCTTCTGGACGGTGCGCCCAGAGCGTAGCGTAGGCGTGCCGTTGGGGGTGAATTGCGAAGCAAGAGGGGATCTCCCCTCAAAATTACTATAAATAAAATAAGGACTCACACTGCTATTGGCTAGGCTTTCCGGCGGCAACCTGAACAACGGGGCTAACGCGGGCCGGTTCTACGCGAACCTGAACAACGCCCTCTCCAACGCGAACTGGAACTACGCCGCCCGTATTTCTGATATGGTGTTTTGCGGTGGGTTTCGCCGCCCTTGAGGCGGCCCGATTTTCGGCTTGGGCGGAATGCCCGAAATTTCTTGAACCAGCATCAGCTCCGGTTAAAACTGGAGCTGGCCATGCGACGGAAGTGGGCGCATGAGGGGGTTAGTAGTAAAACCGAAAGCCTTTGAATACAGAAAGAAAGAGGTCTGGATTTTTTGAAAACATATTGTAAGAGAAAGGACATATCGAACATCGATTTTGTCAAGAATTGCATAACACCTTTCCTGCACGAACGCTTGGATAAAAGTAATGTTGCTAAATTATTTGCATATTACAATGGGATCAGTAACACAAAATCAAGAAAGAATATTAATACATCTATGGAATATATATCTGACACTATTGATAAAATCGCAATCAGCATTTCTGAAAATTTAAAAAGCAGGACCGTTGTTGAACACGTAATTATCGTAACTCCAAATGAGTCTGTTGTTACATATAGGGAAATCGTTGATGGAATCAGCGGCAAACGACGGGAACTTGGACTTGAAAAGCTCATATTCCAGCTTTACGAAGTAATAGCGAGGGATGCCTGCCAGGAAATGTTTGATGCGAAAATAGGAGAATTCCAAGTTTCGTCAATAAAAGGAAAGGGACAATCTTACGGGAAGAAGTATATAAAAAAATGGATTGCGATGGATCCGGAAGGTACAAAGTTCTGTGCGAAAGCGGATGTCAGAAAATGTTATCCTAGCATACCGCACAACCGATTGAAGGAGCTCCTGCATAGAGACCTTAGGAAATCAGAAGAATTATTGTATCTGCTTGATTCGATCATATATTTATATGACTACGCAAATCAGCAGCTTGGACGTCCGGAACTTTTCGGAAAAGGAATACTGATAGGTTCCCCTCTTTCAAAAGATTTGAATAACTATTACATGTCGTATTTGTACCATTATATTTACGAGCAGCTTGCTATAACAACTGTACGACGCGGAAAGGAGAAGAGAACCCGACTAGTATCGCATGCGATGATTTATGCAGATGATATAGTTGTGTTCGGAGGTAATAAGAAACATTTGCATCAGGCAATGAGGCTTATTATTGAGTTTACAAGAAAATTTCTCGGCCTTGAAATTAAGACAACGTGGGAGAAGTTTCTTATGAGTTACAATAATTCTTCCGGAAAAACTAAAGGAAGAAATCTTGATTTCATGGGTTTTGTTTTTCACGGTTGCGAGGTATTTTACCGAGATTACGGAAGAGTAAAGAAACGGTTGAAAAAAGTCATTATTACGGTGAGGGATTCTATCTTTTTGAGGGCAAGACGGAAATTTTATCTTTTCATAAAACTTATCCGATCAAAAGTAGTGGTGACAAAGCATAAAGCAATGTCGCTACTTGCTTACAATGGATGGGTAAAAAATAGTGACTCCCACAAATTTCAGAGCAAAGAGCACTGGAAGGAGATACTAAACATTGCAAAGCGTATAGTCAGTAGATATGAAAAAGGGAAACCTTACGAAACTGAAAAATATTATAAGAAAGTGAGGAAGATATATGCATAAAACGAATAGTCCTACAACGCAGGGCAGAATTACATATGTAGAGCTGCCGGACGGATCAGTGGATGTTTGGATCCGTAAGAATGAGCAGAAATTGCCAGATACAGAAGAAGGCTCTGCTGGATTTGAAGCGGATGAAATCTATTTCAAACTGTCATCTGCAGATGTGGCGTCAAAGGAGGAAATAGAAGAGGACATTGACTTCTGGTTTGATAAGCTGGAAACCAGCGAGGAAGGCGGGATTGCGGATGCGTATTCAAAAGAGAATTACCGCGCAGCTTCCAGAGCGATATTATCCGCAACGTGTGAACAGGTTATTACATCCGGAGTGGATGTCGAACTTAGCGTTGGAACTGAGCATTTCAGCCTTACACAGAATGATCAGATCAATCTCTTTGGAAAACAGGCACAGCTCGCTTCCGGAGCAGAGCAGCTGGAATACCATAACGATCAGACGCCCTGCAAATATTATTCCGCAGAAGATATGAAGAAGATCATCGAAAAGGCTATGGCATGGGTGTCTTACCACACAACATACTGCAACAGTGCGTTTACATGGCTGGAGGCTTGCAATAAAGCATCGGAAATGGACGCTGTGCAGTACGGCGCCGAAATACCAGAAGAATATTGCTCCGAGGTGTATAAGGACTACAAGGAAATGATGGTGGAATAAGATGAAGACGGTTTTGAAAACATTTTTTAAATACCTCTTCCTTTTTCTTGTTGGCGGCGCTATCTATGTGATCATTGAGCTTGTCTGCCGAGGCAGAAGTCATTGGACCATGGCCGTTGTCGGAGGCATATGTTTTGTCCTTTGTGGCCTTCTTAATGAGATTTTCACATGGAAGTCCACGATATGGTTCCAGATGCTGATCTGCAGCTTGATTATTACGGCAGTAGAATTTATAAGCGGATTGCTCCTGAATATCCATTACGGACTTGCCATATGGGATTACAGCAATATTCCATTTAACATTCTGGGGCAGATCTGCCTGCCGTTTACTGTACTTTGGTTTTTCATATCAGCGCCGGCTATCGTTCTGGATGATTATTTGCGGTATTGGTTCTTTGGAGAAGAAAAACCACATTATATAATCAAAATTGGAGGGAAACCAAATGCAGATCACAGATCAAGGATTTCTTGAGGTTCTTGATACATATATGGATATGGTCGAGAAACAAGAAGAAATCATATACCGCTTATCGAAGATTGTGAAAAGGCAGGCGTATGAAATTGCCCACATGAAAAATGTATGCGGATTTTCAGAAGAAAAGGCACAAGAGGAAATCGAGGAGGACCGGCTTGCACAAGAAGCCTTGTCAAAATATGAAGAACTGAAAAATATGGATTAAAGAGCCTCCGGCTCTCGTTATCCAGCGCAAAAGATCGGGAAACCGGTCTTTTTTTGTTGGAAAGAGGTGCGAACTATGAACCCAATAAGAGCAGAACCGAGCAAAATATCAACCGGAACATGCAAACCCTGACAGGAGAAAGAGTGATGATAGAACATTTTATACAGTCTTTCGGGGATATCACTGTTGGACAGGCAGTAATTGTCATTTCGGCAATTGTTTTTCTTGTGATGGTATACAAAAAAGTAACATCTTATATATCGAAAAAGGCACTTGATGAAAAGGAAAAAAATGACCGGATCCAGGAGGTTATTGATCAGGCAAAGAAGTATCCGGTATGGCATCAGCAGAGTATCGATATCCGGGAAAATCTAAATGAGCTGATTAGTAATCTGGACAAAAAGATAGACAAATTGCAATGCTCATCCGACCAAGGCATGGCTTATACATGGCGTTATAGGATCTTGCGATTTAATGACGAGATCCTGCACGGCGAAAAGCACAGCAAAGAGCATTTTGATCAGATCCTCGAGGATGTCCAGAACTATGAGAATTATTGCATAGAAAACCCGAAATTCCCGAACAATAAGGCGGTTTTCGCCATTCGTAACATTAAGAACGTGTATCAAAAATGCACGGATGAAGGATCTTTTTTATAAGGAGGAATAAGTATGGAGTTATTAGAAATTTTAAAACAGGTACCGGTACCGGTATTGCTGATAGTGCTTGCGATCCTTCTGATCGTAACAATCGTGATTGCGGTTCAGTACATCCGCCAGAAGGGGCTTGACGGGATCAGAGCTGACGTGTATCAGCTGATTCTCACAGCCGAGCATATGTACAATGAATCGGGCGCCGGGAAACAGAAATTTGAATGGGTGATCCAGCAGGCAAGAGGTCTTTTGCCTAAATGGTTGCAGGCGATCGTGACCACAGAATTATTAAGAAATACAATCCAGAAATGGTTTGTTGGAGTAAAAGACCTTCTTGACGATGGAAAAGTAAACGGATCCCAGGGAGAGGATCAGGATGAATAAAAGGAACAGAAAGGGCTCGGCAGAATACCGAGCCCTTAAAATTTCCTCTAAAAGCACCCGCTTCAAAGTTCTTCTTGCACTGTTTATAGCGCTGGTGGTTTTTGCTTCCGCATTCTTAATTTATGCAGGAACGAAAAGCTATACAGAAGAACAGGGGGAAACCGATTTTGAACCGGAGCCGTTGGAGATCAGTGAGACTGATCCGTGCGACTACGGGATGGTAAGTGTTTACGATGGAGACGTGCTCATATATCAGTATCTTGGAGAAATTTACATATACAACGATGGAACGAACGGAAAAACAATTGATGTAAGAATTGTATATCCGGATGATACATGGCCATGCTCCTGCTACAATGATGGAGGTGTTGCAGATGATTAAAGGCATCGATGTCTCATATTGGCAGAACAAGATCGACTGGGCGAAGGTTAAATCGGCCGGGATCCAGTTTGCAGTTATCCGTGAGGGATTCAGAAAGACAATTGATGAGAAATTTATTGAGAACGTCAAAGGAGCGACAGCACAGGGATTGACCGTGATGTGTTATCACTTCATATATACAGATGGAGCATCTATCAGAGAGAATGCTGTATCTACGGTCAACAATATCAAGAAGGCAGGTCTTATTCCTGCCGACACAATGATTTTCGCTGATCTTGAATATGATACATGGAAAAAGAATGGAGAGACCTGCACAAAAGAGCGATGCAGTGCTTACACAAAGCAGTACTTGGAAGAACTGAAAGCTCTTGGGTGCCAGAAGCTCGGAATCTATGCCAATATCGACTACTGGCGCAACTATTACACTGATGAGTTGAAACAGAAATATCCGCTTTGGCTGGCGGACTATAATGGAAATCCGGATTTTACCTGTATTATGCAGCAGTACACCAGCTCTGGTGCTGTAGCAGGCATCAGCGGAAACGTGGATATGAACTGGCTTTTTAACAAAGAATATCTCACGGGTAATAGCACAGCAGAGATTGACGGTGTGACCGCCAACGATGTTCTGGATGTGATGCGTAGTTGGCTCGGCTTCAGTGAGGCAAACGGGAAATTCAAACAGATTATCGACCTGTATAACAGCCACAAACCGCTGGCTCGTGGCTACGCCGTGAAATATTCGGACGAATGGTGTGACACGACCGTTTCGGCAGCTGCAATCAAGGCTGGCGCAGTTGACCTTATCGGCACTGAGTGCGGTTGTGAAGAGCACGTAAAGATTTTCAAAAAGCTGGGTATCTGGAATGAAGACGGCACTGTTACGCCAGAGCCAGGCTGGGTTATCGTGTACAACTGGGATGACGACACACAGCCGAATGACGGATATTCCGACCATATCGGCTATGTTGAAGAAGTTGTAGATGGTGTCATTACCTGTATTGAGGGCAACAAAGGAGAAGCCGTGGCTTATCGTAGGCTGGCTGTCGGTGATGGAAATATCCGTGGTTACGCTATGCCGAGATATGCAGGTGTAGGCGTACCGTCAACACCGACTGAGAACACGGGAGCGGGCGCCCCCTCTAAGGAAGTACTCTGGAAAGGCACTGTTACAGCAGACTCTCTCAATGTCCGCACGTGGGCTGGCACAAACAACGGCCTCTGCACCTTTTCACCTCTCAAAGAGGGAACAACCGTCGATGTTTGCGACAGCCTCAAGGCAAACGATGGGAGCACGTGGTACTACATCTGCTACAACGGAAAGTATGGGTTTGTACACTCCGCTTATGTACAGCGTAAGTCCAGCGGATCAACTGGAAGCGGTTCTTCTGACAACGGCGGTTCTTCTGGCGGCGCTTTATCGAAAGCTACGAAATGGAAAGGAACGGTTACAGCATCTGCTTTAAATGTAAGAAAGTGGGCCGGCGAGGAGAATGGAGAGTGCTCATTTAGCCCTCTTAAAAATGGTACGTCTATTGATGTTTGCGACAGCATCAAAGCCTCTGATGGTTCAACGTGGTACTATATCAAGTACAAAGGAAAATACGGATTCGTACATTCTGCATATGTTAAGAAGCAGGGAGCATCCGGCGGCAATACATATTATACGGTCCGGAAAAATGATACACTGTCTGAAATTGCAGAAAAGTATGGGACGACTGTAAAGCAGCTCCAGTCATGGAATGGTATTAAAAATGCGAATTTGATTTATGTTGGCCAGAAGATAAGAGTGAAATAAGTGATGGATTAATAGTTCGGAGCGTATTAGGCGCGCTTCATTGCTCTGTATCATAATATGATATAATCTAACATTTTTCACTATGAATTACCATAATATGGTAGATTATAGCGGAAGGAGCAATGGCGAATGATAAAGATTTTACTGTCGAAAAAGCTTGGCGAGTTGCGGCTGACACAGGCGGATCTTGCTCGAGCTACCGGAATACGTCCCAATACAATCAATGAGTTGTACCACGAACTTGCGGACCGAGTGAACCTTGAGCATTTAGATCTTATCTGTGAAGCATTGGACTGCGAGTTAGATGAATTGATTGTAAGGATCCCGAACAGAGAATCTAACATTACTCACACAAGGCGCGGTAATCAAAAAGCGCAGAACAAGTGTCGCTGCAACGGCATTAGTGAATGAGAAAGGAGAGGTATTACACCCTCTCCTTTTTCATTTCTTCCATATTTTTTGATAGTGAATTTTTGAGAAAAGAACAATCCAAATCGAAATCTCTATACCCTTGATATATAGTTCCGATATATCGACTGGATGGACATCCTGGCTTTGCGCCTTTAAACATAATATAAACCATTGCTTTTATCCTAGAACCATTATTCAGAGTGACATATACATTTTGTTTTGAATAAAATCTAGGATATCCTTCATACAAGTCCAGACTCTTTTCGTCTGATTCTTGGATATCCCATATAGCGACAGGTACTCGCTTCCCTTTCTTTCTACGTATCGTGGCATATGCTCCTGTTTTGCTTCCGCGGTATATTAATTCCCAATTCTCCAGATAGCCGGTATATACCGGCTTTGCATCTGGACATCTGTGGCTCATTTGCTTCTTGTTCAAATTACTTCCGTAAGCTACATATAATTTCATAATAAATTCCTCCTATATTAAGCCGCTACTGATGCAGCGGTTTCTTTCAACTGTTTCATCATGTGAAGTCTACATGTTTTAAATTCATCCCCATACAATCCAAGTCGATTTGTTAAGATGTGGTACATCAAAGTCACTTTCTTATCTGCAGAGTATCCGGAAACACTTCTGAATACAATTTTGTCGTTAGATTCTATTGCCCATGCAGACATGGCGAGACAAAACTGAATATATGCTTTTATTCGGCCGGCGTGCAATGTACTGTTGAAAAGTCTGAATTCCACGGTTCCTTTTGAGAAAAAACTATGAAGATTAAGTGCGTGGTACCTTGTTTCGTTGTAATGGTTGTGGTTTACGCCACCCCAATAGTTATCATTCGCCTCACTGTACCAAATTTGTTCTGCCTTATCTTTTGTGAGATTAGATTCTTTTTTCATGGTATCGTAAAGTTTCTTACAGATTGGTCTGCACCAGCGATCTTTTCTGGCTCCGATGTTCAATGCTTCGTATATAATTTCCTGTCTTGAGAGCATGAAGTTTACCATTCTGCGAAGTGATGTAGCTGTATGATTTGCTCCATCAATATGAATGTGAATGCCGCAACTGCTATGAGGCACTCCGCCAATCTCTTTGAACTTTCGGATGATGTTCTGTAATGTCTCCATGTCTTCGTATTTGAGCGGCGGAGTAACGAATTCGACTCTATATTCATCTGGATTTGCAGATCCTACATTCATCTTTGGGGAAATGGAACTATCTCTCATTACTTTCCAAGTTCTTCTTTGCGAATCTTTTATAGTTCTTGTGTAATATGCGTCTCTTCTTGGACCGGAAATCGTTCCTCCAACGACTTCCTGAACGGCTCTTGCGGCCATCTCTCTTGTTATCCCAGTGAATTCAACCTCAACACCAAATCTCTGTTTTTTTAAAAGTTCTGACATGTTTTTTCCTCCTTATTCATTCGCCGTCTACGAATGTATGTTCTTGTTTTTGTGGTTGTATATTAACATATGTACACGTCTTGTCAATACATTTTCGGAAATTATTTCTTTAAATACAGAAATAAAATTGACAAAAACAGAAAAATATCCTATAATAAGGAAAAAGAAGAGAAGGAGGGATAGTTATGATTTCGTACAATCCTTTGTGGAAAACCTTGATAGATAAGAATATGAAGAAAATGGACCTAAAGGAACTGGCTGGAATAAGCAATACAACTTTGGCAAAGCTTGGAAAAAATTGCAATGTAAGCACAGAGATCATATGGAGAATCTGCGTGGCGCTTGATTGCGATATTGATGATGTAATGGAGATTGACAGGAGAGACACGTTAGAATAATATTGTATATATGAAGGTGAAGAGATATGTATAAAATAGTTGGACGTCTGATAGGGGGAGAGCCAACTACAGATGGAATTGGCATAAAAGAAATAGAAAAGACGTATAAAGCCAAGTGTAAATTTACTCTTATTATAAAATTCCTTTATGCTAAATTTTTCTATGATTGGGTAAAAGTAGAAGAATACAAAGAATAAAAAAACAATATTCATCTGTGATGTTATTTTGATGTTCATATATTTGTGTAATAATTGTAATATATAATATGGAAGAAAAGTATAAAAAAATATGTAGTATATGTATATGAACAAACAGAAAAAGCACTGATAAATCTTGAGTTTGAATAATATATTAGAGCCAAGAAATGCCTATTTTACGGGCTTTCTTGGCTCTTTCTATGTCCGTTGACAATCAAATGACAATACTTTTTTAATATTATTGTAAATAATTTCTTCTTATTTAGCTGGGAATTGACTCTTCCAGTCTAAATATTCTTTTTCTGTAATCTCTTCATTTCTGAATTTCTGGTACATATCAGCCCATGCTCCAATATGATCCAGCATATTTAAAGAATCATGTCCTTTGTCTTTAAACATGAGTTGTGGTACGCCGGATTCATCCCGGTAGGCGTGCAGACCATATTGATCCTCTAAAGCAAATAATGCGTGCATGACACTAACATAAGTATCAAAGTTTGGATCAGACATGGCGTATGGACTGATCTTTAATGAGTTTGCTATTTTTTCCAATTGTTCTGATGATGGAAAACGATTCCCAAGTTCATAATTTCTAATTGCCGATTCGCTCAATCCGGACATGATTGCCAATTCTTTCTGTGTATATCCTTGATCGATCCGGAATTTTCTTATTTTCTCACCTACTGTCATAAGAAAACACTCCTTTGCTGATTGTTACTTAAAAGTATAGCATAAACAGTTCAAAAATGAAATATAAAAATAAACCGTTCATTTTTGAAATTATTCTATTGACAGTACGGAAATGAAATGTTATGATGCATATACACCGTTCGATAATGAACTGAAAAAAGAAAGGAGGGATATAGATGGCTAGTAAATTATTTATATCAGCAAAAGAAGTAGCGAAAGAATTAGAAGTATCTGATTCCTATGCGTATCGTTTGATCCGTCAGTTAAATGCTGAATTGGAGCAAAAAGGTTTCGTTGTTGTCAAAGGAAAAATCAGCCGTAAATATTTTGAAGAACGAGTTTACGGTATGAACGAAATGAAATAGCAGGAGGTGATGTTTTGACAGTAATCAAAAACCAAAAGTCAAATACTTACGAGGTAAGAACCTATTATAAGGACTGGACCGGCGTAAGAAAGCAGAAGACGAAAAGGGGATTTAAACGCAAATGTGATGCCCAGGAATGGGAAAGAGCGTTTAAATTAAAGGAGAATTTGAGTCTGGATATGTATTTTGAAGATTTCGTAGATCTTTATCTGAATGATATCAAATCCAGAATCAAATATAATACCTGGCTGACGAAAAAGCATATTGTAGAAAAAAAGATTCTCCCATATTTTTCGAAAAAGAAGTTGCAGGAAATAAAACCTTCCGATATTCGACAGTGGCAGAACACCATGATGAACTATCGAAATAAACAAGGAGAAGGCTATTCAAAGGTCTATCTAAAGACCATCCATAATCAGCTGAGTGCAATTTTGAATCATGCAGTTAATTTCTATGATTTGAAAAGCAATGCTGCACGCAAGGCAGGATCTATGGGAAAAGAAAGAACAAAAGAGATGCTTTTCTGGACAAAAGAAGAGTATATGAAGTTCATTGAAGCGGTGGCGGATAAGCCAATCTCCTTTTATGCATTTGAAATTCTATATTGGTGTGGAGTGCGTATGGGAGAGTTGTTAGCACTGACACCGGCAGATTTCGATTTTCAGGCGTGTACTATCCGGATCAATAAATCTTATCAAAGATTAGAGGGGAAGGATATTATTACAGATCCAAAGACTGTGAAGAGTAATCGTATGATCACCATGCCGGAATTTTTAAGCGAAGAATTAGAATCGTATATAGGAATGCTGTATGGTTTAAATGAAAATGACAGGATATTCCAAATTTCAAAAAGCTATCTTCATCATGAAATGGATCGAGGTGTGAAGTTGTCAGGAGTGAAGAGAATACGAATCCATGATTTACGACATTCTCACGTGTCATTGTTGATTAATATGGGATATTCTGCGGTGGCAATTGGAGAAAGGGTAGGGCATGAAAGTGTGGAAATCACATATCGATATGCGCATTTATTCCCGACAATCCAAACAGAAATGGCGGAAAATCTAAATCAGGAAAGAGAGGAATATCTGGATGAGTGAAAAAAATAGGGATAACAAGAATCGGTGGCGTAATGTGACCATAGCGTTTCGAATGTCTCCGGAAGAAAATAAAGAGCTAGATTTAAGAGTAAAGATTTGTGGATACCAGACGAGACAAGAATATATCATTGAAAGTGTTTTACATCAAAAAGTCACAGCAGTAGGAAATCCGTTGATGTTAGTACAGTTTAGAAAACAGCTTCGAGGGATTGAAGAGGAACTAAAAAGGTTAACTACATTAGAGGATGCCGATGAAGAGTTGTTTACACCTATTCGAACAATGTTGGAGATATTAAATGCATTTGCAGAAGAAAGAAACTATGAAAGAAGGAAAAAAGAAAAAGCCCAGAAATAATCTGAGCAAGTTCCCTGATTATCAGAATAACTGATATACCATCCTAACAACTTGAGTATATCACAAAATTGTTGTTGCAACAATTGTTAAATTCTGTTTGCCAGGGACTTGCCCGGTTGGGCAGGAGGTGGAAATGGAAGATAATTATAGAGAAGTAAAAAAGGCAGAACCATGCCTGAAATTGATCCACATGGATCAGGTTGAAGTGGAAGAAATCGAATGGCTCTTTTATCCCTTCATACCATATGGGAAGGTCACCATTATTCAGGGAGATCCTGGAGAGGGGAAGACTACGGTAGTGTTGCAGATCATTGCAAAGTTAACAAAAGGAGAAGCAATATTAAGTGAAACAAGCGAAGGAAAATCCGAAGAGACAGGTGTAGAGCCAATCAATGTGATTTATCAAACAGCTGAAGATGGATTGGGCGATACGATCAAACCGAGATTGTTAGCGGCAGGGGCAGATTGTTCCAGAGTCTTGGTAATTGATGACCAGGATCAGCCATTAACAATGGTAGATGCAAGGTTGGAAGAAGCAATCATACAGACGAAAGCAAGACTTGTAGTATTAGATCCAATTCAAGGCTTTCTAGGGGCTGGTGTTGATATGCATAGGGCAAATGAGATTCGTCCATTGATGAAAAGAATTTCTGTATTAGCAGAGAAATATCAATGTGCCATTATTCTGATCGGTCATATGAATAAGAATAGTAATGGAAAATCATCCTATCGTGGATTGGGTTCTATTGACTTTCAAGCGGCAGCAAGAAGCGTGTTGATTGTTGGAAGAGTGAAAGATGAACCGGAAATCCGAGTGATCTGTCATGTAAAGAGTTCTCTTGCTCCGGAAGGAGATGCTATCGCCTTTCGATTAGACAAAGAAAAAGGATTTCATTGGATTGGAAAATATGACATCAGTGCAGAGGACTTATTGTCTGGTGATGGACGAGGGCAAAAGATCCGAAGTGCGAAAGAATTTTTAAAAGAGATCTTAGCAAATGGATCAATGGAACAGGCAAAAATAGCGGAAGAAGCAGAAGAACGAGGAATTAAAAAGAAAACACTTTGGAATGCGAAGAAGGAATTACAGATTGATTCTGTGAAGATAGGAAATAAATGGTTCTGGATGTTACAAGAAGAGTAAAGGAAGATGGCAAGATTACCATATCTTAAAGAATAGGGAATCTTGCCACCTTGATTAAAAAGGAGTGAAGTGATGAAAAAAGTACAGATTGATTATGAACTGTTTCGAAAATTGATCTTTTATCATTTGGGTTCAGATGATCAGTATGAAGAAGATATTCGAAATGGCTTGGAAGAAAAATTGGATGCATTAGTCAGACATGAACTCTATACGAAGTATAAGACGGCTCCTTCTGAGGAAGAGCAGGAGAAAGCACGACAGGAATATTTAGATAAGCGTGGAGTGTCAGCTAGTTATCGATGGTGATGTTTGTTTGGGGAATATAGAACAGGAGCGTGGCACGCACCTGTGAATATCAAACAAGGAGAATTGCTGTATGGTGTAGCCGATACAGTACTGGCTGATTTGAAAGCTCCCGGCAGGGCGCAAGGGTACTTTTGATGGACGTTAGGCTGTCGAAAGTGCTTTTGCGTTACTTTTGACAAAAGTAACAAAACATGATCGCCATATCTGGCGTTTTAAAATGAATGAAAGGAGATTTATTGAAGAGGACAATTAGTTTTATGACAGGGAAAGGCTCCCTGAACCATAACAGTAGAAAATTTCATGCAAAGAATACGGATCCGAACAGAACCCATTGGAATGTTGAATATTGTAATGAAGATATCAAAGACGTATATCATGAATTATTTGACGACGCCTTGAAGCGTTACAATGATAAACAGACTCGAAAAGATCGTAAGATAGATGATTACTACGAAAAGATACGTTCCGGGAAACAAGAAAAATTATTTCATGAGGTTATCCTTCAGATCGGTGATAAAGACAATATGGGATCAGAAACGATGGAAGGACAACTTGCTGCAAAGATATTAGATGAATACATGAAAGGATTTCAGGAACGGAATCCTACGTTGCGAGTATTTGCTGCTCATCTGCATTTAGACGAAGCAACACCACATCTACATATTGATTTTATTCCCTATGTTACAGGAAGTAAGCGAGGACTTGATACAAGAGTATCTTTAAAACAAGCCTTATCGTCATTAGGATTTAAAGGTGGTTCCAGAAGTGAGACGGAGCTAAATCAATGGGTACAATCAGAAAAGGAAAAATTAGCCATGGTCATGAGGGAAAATGAGATAGAATGGGATCAGAAAGGAACTCATGAACCACATCTTTCTGTATTGGATTACAAGAAAAAGGTTCGAGAACAGGAAGTAGAAGAATTAACGGAACATAAGAATTTATTGGAACATGATTTGCATGATATCAGTGAATGTGTGGATGAGATCCAAAAGGAAAAAGAACAGGCAGAAAAAGAGAGAGATGCGGTAATTAAAAAGACAGAAGTGTTAGAAAAACGATTTTCTGCACTAAATTCAAAAGCTGGACTTGTTGACTCACATGCACGTGAGTATGGATATTATCCGGAAGAATGGCTGCCAGAAGCCGGAACTTTAGAGTCTGCAAAATCTTACAGGAAGAGAATATTTCCTTTGGTGAAAAAAGTTGCGAACATGATACAGGCATTGTATAGCAAATATTTAGAACTGAAAAGCAAAAATCAAAAGCTATCAGATCGAAACCTGGATCTTGAAAATCGTGTAGATCGGTTGCGAGAAGAAGTATCTGTTATAAAGAAAGAGAATGTAGCTTTGTTAAATGTGTCATATGATATGGATCGGGTTGTAGCTGTTTTGGGAAAAAATAAGGTCAAGGAAGCAATAGAAGTTGCAAAGCATTTGGAACAGGCAAATGCAAAACAAAACATCAAGAAGAAACGTATAGACAGAGATGGTAGATAGAGGGGAATGAGTTATTATAATGCTAAGTTAGAAAGAACCCAGTAAATACAAGGGTTTCGCTGACTTTTGTCCTACGAAAAAATGAGAAATACCATGATGATTTTGATGATGAGTATCGGTATCCGAGTCAAAATTGAGTGGTGAAATGGAGGTTTGCAATAATATAACTCACGGTACTTAGAATATAATATATTGATTGCCTATGTGATGTGGATTTCTTTCCCGCCCGGAAGAGTGATATGTCATGTAGCAATGATGTGAGTTGTTGTAGATGGATAAATGAATAGTTTGTTCTAGCTAACTATGCTTTCATTGTAGCGGATATAGAGAACTGTTATAATAGAAATATAAAGAAATAGGTAAATCGGAATTTCGTACATTTTTGAAATGCAATGCAGATGAGAAAGATCTGGATGAGCAGTTTGCAAAGGTATGAAACCAAGCCTGCCCTGATCGGATATACGGTGGAAGCCGAGTTTATCCGGCAAGCCATAACCGGGGCAGCCATACGTCCCATAGAGTAGTGTGATTTTCAATAATAAAACGATATAAGATTTATTTTTGATTACGAAACGAACTTGGCATCATTCCATAGTGATTTTTGAACTGTTTATAAAAATGGGTACGGTTTTTAAAGCCAAGCTGAAATGCAATCTCAGAAATCGAGAGATCCGTTTCTTTGAGCAGATCAATGGCCTTCGTTAAGCGATAGTTCATACAATAACTAGATAAGTTTAAATTGCTGTATTTTTTGATAATCCGATTGATATAATCTCCGCTATAATGCAATTTTGTTTCTAGTTCACTACGTGAAATCAATCCGTTGGAATCTTCTATCATATGGGTTGCTCTGGAAAAAATTAAAAAGTCGTTGTTGTAATCTAATTTCACATGAGTTGTGTGAAAAGCTGTTGTATCACATATAAGTCCTAAAATATTGCAAATATATCCGTCAATCAGATGGGAACTCCCAAAGGTAGGAGAAAGCATAGTTTTTGAGATGCTTTCTCCGTTTTTATACATACAGCGATGTGCAAAATCATTTCCTTGTACCGGAAATATATCAAGGAATTGCTTGTTAGACAGAACATCATTATTTTCACTTTCTTGCAAGAATTTTAAGATTGGACTGTCCAGTATCTCCTGTTCTTCTGCAAAATAGAGATTGTGCGTCTCTTTTATCATCTTAGTGATATATTCCTTGGATAGATTGAGAAAAAATACACGGAAGTTTCCATCAAATCTTTCGGCATGTCTCAAATTTCGGTTAACGATACATCCTGAACCTTTGGGATAGATACGGATAGTATTTTCAATAGAGTTTGTTACAGTCCCGTCTAAAACATACATGAATTCATAGAAATCATGTTGATGTAACACTCGATTTTGACTTGTGAAGATTGTGCTGATGTTTGGAACAATTGTGTGTTTAATGTCAGTCGGGGTAAAATTAGTCAAACTGATATATTCATTTACTTCATCCTTATAATAGGTCTCTAATACGAAACTAAATGGTGTTTCTAAATGATAATATTGATTAAAATGACTTTCTCTTCCATAGATAGTTAATGCATTTTTATAATCTTTATTAAATGATATTTTCGGCATATAAGCACCTCGATTCCCAGATATGTTACAAAGTATATCATATTCCACCAATAAATGATATTGTTGACGAATAATAATTACGATATGATTGAAACATATCATATAGAGAGCTCATGAGCCGGCAAAATGGGCATAACATTTAAGGAGGAAGTTACAATGGGAGAGAATGCTTCGCAAAAAAAATATTTAAAGTTTTATCAAAAGTTAGCTTATGGATCTGGTGATCTTGCATCAAACTGTAGTTATGGATTAGTTTCCAGCTTTTTGTTGTTGTATCTTACAAGTGTAATGGGAATGAATAGTGCTGTGATTGGTACATTGATGTTGGTATCCAAGTGTGTGGACGGAGTTACAGATGTGTTCTTTGGGAATATAATTGACCGAACACATTCTAAAATGGGAAAAGCCAGACCGTGGATGTTATATGCACAAATTGGTGTATCAGGTTGTTTGGCACTGCTTTTCTCAGTTCCGGCAGGAATGGGAAGAACTGCACAGTATGCATATTTCTTCGTATTTTATACCTGTTTAAATGCAATTTTTTATACAGCGAATGGTATTGCATATTCATCATTGACTGCATTGATTACAAAAAACCCAAATGAAAGAGTTCAACTTGGTTCATTCCGTTTCATGTTTGCAGTTGTAACAAATATTGTATTAGGATTTGCAGTAACTTCTGCAGTAAGTGCTTTTGGTGGTGGTGCAAATGGATGGAGAATGGTTGCTATTGTATTTGCAATAATTGCACTTGTTGTAAATACCATCAGTGTTCTTGCTGTGAAAGAACTTCCGGATGAGGAAGTAACTGTGAAAGAGGACGGAAAATCAGCTGAAGATAAATTAAGTTTTCTGGATACAATTAAAGTCCTTTTGAAAAATAAATATTATCTGATGATTGTTGCTATTTACATTGTGTATTATATTATGAGCAATCTTGTTACAGGATCAGGTGTTTTCTTTGCAACATATTATCTTGGAAATGAAGGAATTTATGGATTACTAAATATGATGAAAATGTTTCCGGTAATCTTTGCATTAATTATTGCACCGTTCATTATTAAAAAAGTCGGTAATATGCAGAAGGTAAATACATGGGCATATGGCATCAGTTGTGTACTTGGCATTCCACTGATTTATGCTGCAGTAACGAAAAATATCACACTTTTTCTCATTATTCTTTTCGTAAAAGGCGTATTTGCAGGATTCCTCAGTGGCTCATTGAATGCGTTTATTGCAGAGGCCAGTGCTTACACAACAAGAACAACTGGAATTCGCATGGAAGGAACGATGTACTCTTGTTCTTCTCTCGGTGTTAAAATCGGTGGTGGAATCGGTACAGCTGCAGTGGGCTGGTTATTAGCAGTGGGCGGATTTGTAAATGATGCCGCTGTTCAGACAGCAGGAGCGACAAATATGATTTTATGGATATATCTGATCATTCCGGTTCTCATCGGTGTGCTGATTACATATTTACTTTCCAGACTTGATGTAGAAAAAGCAAATCAGAAATGGGATGAAGAACATCAGAATGTATAGGAGCAGTGTGTTATGGAAAAAATAAAGTTACTAGATAATTGGAAATTCTGTAAAGGGGTGGTTTCCTCATTGAAAATCATGGAGATGTCTGGAAAGGCACCGGAGGTTGTGACCTTACCGCATGATGCAATGATTTATGAGAAACGTACCAAAGAGACAAAGAATGGAAGCCAGACAGGATTTTATCCAGGTGGAATTTATACATACTTTAAAGACATTGATGTGCCAGAAGAATGGGAAAACAGAGCTGCTATTCTGGAATTTGAGGGGATATATGAAACAGCAATGGTATATGTGAATGGGGCATTGGCGGCTACAAACCTGTATGGATACTCAGGATTCTTTGTGGATTTGAAACCATATTTGAATTACGGACAGATGAACCAGATTAAAGTCATTGCAGATAACTCAGCAGAAGAAAACTCCAGATGGTATTCTGGAAGTGGAATTTATCGAGATGTCAATCTATATCTTGGAGGATCCACTTATATTCCGCCGGAAGGTGTGAAAATTACAACGATATCTGCAGATGAAAAAATGGCAAGGTTGGAATTAGCTGTTCAGATAGAAAACATCTCCGAAGATTCCAGAGCAGATGAAGCTCAAGTGGATATTTATTATGAAGGAGCAGTAATTTGTAGTTGTAAGAAAGAAATCACAGATGAGGAATGTGGACTAAAACAGTTCACATGGAATGTGGAGATTGAACATCCACACTTATGGGATACAGAATATCCAAATCTCTATCAAATAGAAGTTACTCTTTTGAAGAATGGAGAAATTCTTGATAAACAGAAGGAACATTTTGGAATCAGAACCATTTATGTAGATGGAAAACACGGGTTCTGCCTAAATGGAAAGTCATTGAATCTGCGGGGAACTTGTTTGCATCATGATAATGGAATTATTGGTGCAGCAACGATATATGATGCGGAACGAAGAAAGATTCGTATTATCAAAGAAGCAGGATTTAACAGTATTAGAAGTTCTCATCATCCAATCAGCAAGGCAATGCTGGATATCTGTGATGAAATGGGGATTATCGTTATGGATGAACTGTTTGATATGTGGACGGTTCATAAAAACAGCCATGATTTTGCCTTACATTTCTTAGATGAATGGGAAAAAGTTACGACCAGAATGGTAAACAAGGACTATAACCATCCGTGTGTAGCAATCTATTCCATCGGAAATGAAATATCCGAGCTCGGAACAACGCGTGGAGTTGAAATCAGCCGGATGCTTTGTAAGAAACTACATGAACTAGATGATACACGATTTACGACTTGTGGCGTGAATGGGTTAAATGCGGCAGGAGCCAGACTATTTGAAATTATGAGAGATGTGGCTCCATTGATTAAACGAAAAGATGAAGGGAATAGCGGTGACAATCAAGGGCAATCCATGGGAAGCAATGCACTCAATGGAATCATGGAGTTCATGTCTGGTGAGGCAGGAGACGCATTTGCAGCACATCCTAAATTATCAGAAGCTATTGCAGGAGTAAGTGATGCGACAGATATTGTAGGATTAAATTACATGACAGGACGCCATGTGTTAGAGGCACAGCTACATCCGAATAAAGCGGTAGTGGGAACGGAAACATTTCCAGCAGATATATTCAGATTGTGGACATTGGTAGAGGATTATTCTCATATTATAGGAGATTTTACCTGGACAGGATATGATTATCTCGGAGAAGCAGGCTGTGGTATTTTTTATTACGATGGAACAAAGAATTTTGGCAGTGTCTATCCGGATCGTCTGGCATATATTGGGGATATCACAATTACAGGGGTACGAAGACCAATCAGTTATTATCGTGAAGTTGTATATGGATTAAGGCATGAACCATATATTGCGGTTGAACGAGTTGATCGTAATGGACAGACTCCATCGAAAACTCCGTGGATGTTTAAAGATAATATTTCCAGCTGGACGTGGACTGGATACGAAGGTACTTCTGCAAGTGTCGATGTCTATTCTGACGCAGAAGAAGTAGAACTCTTTCTGAACGATGAGAGTCTGGGGAGAAAAAAAGCTGGAAAAGAAAACCAATATATGGCTGAATTTACCGTGCCGTATCAAGCAGGAACATTGATGGCAATTGACTATGTGAATGGAATGGAACGGGGACGATATTCATTGGAAACAGCTAAGAAATCAACAACTCTTGATGTGAAAATGGATAAAAAAGTGCTTACTGCCAATGGACAAGATCTGTGTTATCTGAACATTACGCTTTGTGATGAAAGTGGAAAAACGAACCAGCAAGAAATAAAACAGATTACGGTATCTGTTGATGGTGCAGGTAAATTACAAGGTCTTGGAAGTAGTAATCCGTCTAATGAAGAAGATTATTTTGACAGATGTTGTAATACATTTGATGGAGATGCGATGGCATGTGTAAGAGCCGGACATGAATCTGGAATCATTACAGTAACAATTTCAGCAAATGGATGCGAAGATGTAGTAAGAAAAATAGAAGTGAGCTAGCGGCATGAAAAAGCTATATAAGAAAATAGTTTCATTAGTAATGAGTGCGCTTTTAGCAGTAATGGTTTTGCCGGTAACAACTCATGCATCAAATCAGCAAGATAATGATATTGTATACGGTGCGGATATTGGGTGGTTAAGTCAAATGGAAAATCAGGGGATACAATATTTGAATGAGGACGGAAATGTCGATGATGCGTTGTCTGTGTTAAAGAATAAAGGCATTAATGCGGTTCGATTAAGGGTTTTTGTAAATCCGGAGACAGATTTTGTTTGGACAAAACCTGATGGAACAACATGTCTTTTGGGATATTGTGATACTCAAGGGTTGTTATATACTGCGCAAAGAGCCAAAAATCTAGGTATGAAAATCATGCTTGTATTTCATTATAGTGACCATTTTGCAGATCCTTTATGCCAGGATATACCTGAACAATGGTCGGGGGCTTCAGCAAAAGAAATTGAAAAATATGTATATGATTATACATACTATATAATGAATTTTTTGGGAGAAAATGGAATAACTCCTGAATGGGTGCAGGTTGGCAACGAAGTGAGCTATGGTGTTCTATATCCCTATGGAAGTAATCAAACGGGTGATTTCGAGCAACTTACGGCATTTTTAAATAGTGGATATGATGCAGTGAAGGCTGTAAGCCCGAATTCAAAAGTAGTTACACATTTGACACATGGAAGTGGTATTTTACATTTTGAATGGTTTTTTAGTAATTTTATTACAAAATGCGGAGGAAAAACCGATGTAGTAGGACTTTCCTACTACCCGTATTGGACAGGTGGAGATGAGATTGAAAATGTTGCAGTAAATCTATACAATATGGCAACAAAATACGAGAAAGAAGTAATGATTTGTGAAACTGGCGAGGTGGAAACTGATGCAGCTAAAACCTATGAACTGCTTCGTAAAGAAATAAATGCCTTGAATACTGTGCCTGGAAATAAAGGCATTGGCGTTTTCTATTGGGAACCAGAAGCAAATTCACAGTATTTACCAGATGGTTACACATTAGGTGCGACTGAAGAAGTTTCTTCAAATACACTTAGATTTACAGATGCTTTAAATGCTTTCAAAACGGGTACGACATTCTTATCAAATGAGTGCTCATATGAGTTTTATAACGTGAATAGTCAGAAAGCATTTAACGTATGTCAGGGGTCCCAGGATAACAATGCGAGTATAGAACAATATACGTATGGTGGATGGAACAGCCCAAAATGGATATTTGAGCAGGTAGATGGAAACTATTATATTATAAAGAACAAGAACAGTGGTCTTGTTTTGGATGTGAATTCTATGTCCACGCAGGTGGGGGCATCTATTATACAGTATGAATATAATCAAGGATGGAACCAGATGTGGGAAGTGATTGAAAAGGATGATGGTTCATATGCTTTAAAAAATCGATTGAGTGGATTGTATTTAGGCGTTAGAAATAATTCTTCAGCAGATGGTGAGTGGTGTCAGCAAACAAATTTAAGTGAAAGTGGAACATCCTGGTATCTAGTTGTGACGGAATAATAAACTATATTCATGAGATTGTTTATTGTATAAAGATAATCTTGAAGCGTCCTAGGAAGGAAAAACTTCTCAAATCATGGGGCTATCGGTTAATACCGATTTTTAGGCTCTAAATCTTAAAATATGAATCTCCCGTAGAAATCAGTATTTTTAATACTTGAACTTCTTCGGGAGATTTGTATTTTCTAGTTTCTGTATGTATTTTAGGGCGCAAAAATCCTTTAACTGCATTTTGGAAGCATTCTACAATACGAAACGAATTCATAGTCACTGTGATTATATGTCA
>ENA-ORTP01000081-ORTP01000081.1-human-gut-metagenome-genome-assembly--contig:-NODE-81-length-114529-cov-5.992173_pt1 | contig 114529 bp, 92 predicted proteins | sample MGYA00241913_ERZ509190 | MGnify/ENA primary metagenome ERZ509190 (study PRJEB26280, sample SAMEA2338839) | human gut metagenome | biome: human gut; feature: human-associated habitat; material: faeces...
CCACTCGAAATTCCTTTTCTCCAACTTTTAATATATTTCCACCTGGCCGGATCATATCTTCTCCCAAATTTTCTATCTTGCCTTCTGAAATCTCCATTTTTCCATTTTCTATTTTCATCAACTTTAATTCATCAGAATTTTCTTGGTGCAACTGATATGTAAAACCAAATATTCCATTGGGACTACGATAAAAAGTAGTATCACAATATCTTCCACCTTGGTATAAAATTTTAGTTTTTTTCCATTTTTCTGGAAAATTTATACATTCATACAAAAAGATTTCTCCTGATTCATTTGCTTCTGGACATATATAAATTTTCCCACCTTGTCTAAAAATGTTAGGATATGATAAATGAAACTTCTCTTCTATTACAGGTTTCCATTTTTTGAATCCCTCTGGAGTCAATTTTGTATATGCAATACATCCTTTTAAATATCGATATCTCCACATTTCAGCAAAAATGTAAAGTTCTCCATCTACCTCAATAGGAAATGGATCCGCAATCCAATACGTCCACCCATTTTTTATTACATGGAATACTGTTTCTTTCGCTTTTCTTATATCAAATCCTTCTTTTTTAGCAACTGCAACAGTAAACGCATCTTCAAATATCTTTATCATATTTATTCTCTACCTAAAAAAATCAAAATGGTTTGAAATTGTCACTCTCTTTATGCCTCTGTCCTTCATTTTAACTGCAGGTACACCTGCATAAATATATCCTGCTTCTGTCTCTCCTTTTAATGAACTTCCAGCAGCTAAAATGCATCCTTGCTCCAACCTGCTTCCTTGTAATATCGTAGCTCTGGCACCTATCCAAGCACTATCACAAATTATTGTCTTTTCTTTTATGTATTCAAAATTTTCACTTTTACTATTATGACTCGCAGTTATAATAATCGAAAAAAAAGAAATGGAAACATTATCTCCTATTTCCAATCCTCCTCTTCCATCTAAATAGCAATTTTCATTTATGACTGTGTGCGTTCCAATTTTGATTCTCCAAGGAACTCTGACAATACATTTCATATAAATTCTGGAGTGTTTTCCAATTTTCATTCCAAATATCTTATAAAATATCTTTCTGATTTCCCAGCACGGAATATTAGCTACGATATAATTCAAAAAAATATATATCAAAGATTCTGCTATTCTTTTTATTCCTGTATAAATTTGTTTTAAAATATATTTCATATCTGGTACTCTTTCTCTATTTTTCTTACTGTTTCTCTTATATCGTATCCCTTATCTTTCATTAATAAATAACTATTTTTTCTATCTTTTTCTTCTATTTTAGCAGCTTTTTGAATGCACTTGGCCCACATAGTTTCTCTGGAATATTCTTCTACACAATAAACATTTTGCAATATTAACATTTCTTTTGATAAATTCCCACCTATCAATGTAGTAAGCCCATTACATTGTGCTTCAACAGCACTTACTGCAAATCCTTCATTATGCGAACACAAAATATATAAATCCATTGCTGAATAATATCTATATGCATCATGATGGTTCCCCATAAAAATCACATATTCCTGTAAGCCAAGCTGTTTAACTTCTTTCTCTACCTCTTCCATTAGTATTCCGCTTCCAATTAATAAAAGGATATATGATTGATCTGTTTTGATCAGTTCTTTTAAAATCTTCAGCATTAATTCATGATTTTTTTCTGGCATAAAATTAGCAACCGAGCCTATTACTTTTTTATCTTCTATCCTTAATTCTTTTCTGATATCATTCCTTTCTATTTCTAAATATTTGTACTTTTCTGTATCAATTCCATTTCTGCATATTTCAAAAGGATATTTCCCAAATAAAAATTTTCCTGCCATTTCTGAACATGCCAAACGTCTGGTACACAAAGAACTAAAAACCGGCTGAAAACATTTACTTATTATATTTATAAACCTGCTTGGATTCCCTAAAGCAGAGGCATGTGAATGTCCAATTCTTACTTTAATTCCTCTTTTTTTAGCTGCTAATAATGCTACAAAATCCAAGCTTGAATTTGTATGCACATGTACAATATCATAATTATGAATTTGAAATAATTTCAAAAATCCCTTGTAACGTTTAATTATTTTTCTCTGCCGAAAAGGTAAAACAAAAACATTACATCCAAAACTTTCTAAGATTTCTTGATTCCGTTTATCTAAAATTTCTGGAGTTACAATATCTATGTGCAAATCTTGTGATACTAGATTAGCCACCCAATATTTGATCATTTGTTCTACTCCACCATTTCCAAGTGGAACCATTACTTCTAAAACACTTAAATTACTCTTTTTTTTCATCAGACATCCTCTTTAAATTTCCTAGTACTGTCCAAAATAAAACTGTAGATATAGAATTATAAATCAAAATATCCTGAATAAAAAACATTCCTACCATGCAGGTTGATACTAATGCTATCATTGCACTTATAATTTCAAAGTTACTGTTATCTGCATATCTCATAGGACATATTTTTACCGCTGCCAATAAGAAAAAAATAAGCATAAGACCAAATCCTAGTATTCCGGTTCCTACTAGTGTACCTACATATCCACTATGCGCATTTTGTCCGGTATAACCTATATAAGAATCCGGATAGTGACACGTAGCATAAGAATTTAAATTTCTAGGGGATAATCCTATTAATGGACGATCCAGCCCAATTAAAATAGCTGACTTCCATATATCAAATCTTCCATTTGATATTGAATGTCCTTCTAAATCTGTTCTTTGGAAAGTCTGTTCTATTTCCGAATACGCAGTTGCTGCTTTTGAATCCTCTACCTCTATCTGTATTTCTCTATCCTGAGAATAGGTATGCTCTACTATTTTCAATACGCCTGCCCTAAGAATAAATGCACAAATTATAAGGGAAATTGCTTTTATTGTGGCCAATATCAACCGATTCCTATTTAAACGAAACTGTCCTCTGATATATCCATTTTTTAAAATGCAATATATTCCTGCTCCAATAAAAAAACTAATCCAGCCCCCGCGAGAACCACACATCATAATATAAAACATACACAAAATAATACTAACTAAATAAAGGGGTCTGTATTTTCTTTTTTTATAGCAAATGAGACTCAAAAATAATATACAGCTAGTTGCCAAAGATGCATAATTGGGATCTCTAAAAATCCCATACAAACGGCCATTATTGAATCCTTGACCTAAACGTTCAACTTCATAGTAGATATGATTAAAAAGCTGGTATACTGCATATATAATAGTACTATTCCAAATAATCACCGGAAACATCATTATTCGATTTACTAAACAATACTCTTCTGGAGAATCTGAAAAATGCAAATTAATATGAAACAATAAAATATAATGTATCGACATCCATACTAAAGACTTAATATTATCTATCCATCCATATTTAAAATTCAAAATTGTTGAAAGTGTTGAAAAAAGCAAAAAAATAATTAGAAGTTTATCAACACCTTTTATTGTGATTTTTCCAATTCCTCCTAAATAAAAAATAAGCATCATGCCCATTAACATTAGGGTCGCAGATCCAGCTGTTTTAAAAGTCCCCTGTGCCCACTCTATTGATAAAAATTCTGTAATCATAAGAAATGATACAAAACCTGTAAAATATAACTGACTTATTTTTTCAGTCCATTTTTTCATATTATTTCGAACCTTTTACCCTATGTCTTTACTAAATGCTTTCTCCACTATTTCTACTCATTGCATTATTTAAACATAAAATTTTTAAATCTCTTAAATGCTTTCAGTGAACGTTTTAAATCTTCCTTATCCTTCAAACCAGTTATTATCCTATGAAAAATAAACCATGGTCTAATATAATATTTTTTTCTGGCATATTGGCAAAAATCAACTAATTCCTGAGAACTGATTTCTGGTAAGTTGATCACGCAATTTAAATTTCCATCTTCCTGACAATAATCACTATATGACTTTACTGTTAAATATCCATTCTCCTTCGCCCAATTATATGCCTCCGTTCCAGGATATGGCTGGAGAGGATAAAATTGCGCTGTATCCGTCTTTAATCGGAGAGCTAAATCAAGAGTCTCTTTCATTGTTTCTTTCGTCTCTCCTTTATTTCCAACCATATAACATGCGTGTATCAAAAGTCTTGCTTTCTTTGCATTTTTCACATAATTTTCGATCTGTTCTACTGTTGTTCCCTTTTTTATATTACGCAAAATTTGTTGATTTGCGCTTTCTATACCTGGAATAATAAGATGGCAGCCCGCTTTTTTCATTTTTTTCATAGTTTCTAAATCCAAATTCACCCTAGCATTGCATAACCATCTAAATCTTGTATTCAGACCATGCTGAATCATTAAATCGCATATATCTATAATTCGTTTTTTATTTGCTGTAAATGTATCATCTTCAATTACAATTTCTTTTACATCAGGAAAATTATCTTTTATGTATATCATTTCTTTAATGACATTTTCAGGGCTTCTAAGCCTATATTTATGTCCATGCATAGTTTGTGGATATACACAAAAATAGCATTGAGCAGGACAACCTCTTCCTGTAAAAATTTGAATTTCAGGATACGCAGCTGCTGCAAAAAAATAGTTTTTTTCATCTAAATGCTCTTTAATAAACTTAGCTGCAAATGGTATTTCATCTAAATTTTCAATATGAGCAGCCTCTCCAGTAAAAACTATTTCTTTACCATTTCGAATATACAATCCCTTCACATCAAGAATGTCACTATCATTTTTTATAGCTTCTGCTGTTTTCCAAACAATATAATCAAATTCTCCTTTAGCTACATAATCAATTAACGGTCCTCTATTTAATGTTTCTTCTGGCAGAGCAGACGGATGAGTTCCCACCAACATGACTTTTGCATTTGGATATCTTCTTTTTAATTCTTCTCCAAATTGGGTATCATTTTCAATAGATGGTGTACTTGTATCTAATACAAATAAACGAGCCCCTTCTGCATTTTTGTTTATAATCTCCAAACTCTCATTCCAATCCAATCGTGTTGCCGGAGCATCTAAAAATTCAATACAAAACCCCTTATCTTCACATACTGCTGCTGCATAAATCAACCAAAGAGGATAATACAAAACTCCACTTCTGCCAACACATGCACTTCTTGATTCTCTTGTAAATTTTCCATATTCTGCTTTGAATGGTGGATTAATAAAATATATCTTCATATCTCTACCTCTAATGAATTAAGTATTTTTTTAATGTATTAATTATAAATACCGTCAAATAAAATGTGCTTTTTATAATTCCGAATTTTTCACTTTCATGATAAATTTTCCATGTCCACGAAAGAGTTAGCAGTTTATTTTTACTAACTGAATTATTTGATTTTCGATAAACCTCCAATGGCTCATTTATTCCATATGCTTCTACCTGATTTACTCGTAAAATTTCCAACCAAGTAGAAAAGTCTTCGTGTTTCCGATTCTGCATTTTAAATGGGAATATTTTATTAGTATCAATTACAACTGAAGATGTAGGAATAACGTTTCCTTTGAGTAATTTTTTATAATTTATGCTCCTTGGAACCTTTCTCCAATATGAATATTCTGTTCCATCATCTGACATAATTCCACACCCTGTAAAAGATATAGATACCTGATTTTCTTCCATAAATAAAATTTGCTTTTCTAACTTTTCAGATTTCCACTTATCATCACTATCTAAAAATGCCAGATATCTTCCCTTAGCTCTTTCAATACCTATATTCCTAGCATTAGCAATTCCATGATTTTTTTCTATATGGATTAATGTTATTCTAGGATCCTTTTTTGTTAACTCTTCTACAATGTACGGAGAATTGTCTGTTGAACCATCATCAATAACCAAAAGTTCCCATTCTCTGTATTTCTGTTTTTGAATTGACTCTATTGCTTCTCTTACATATTTTTCGGAATTATACATAGGCATTATAATAGAAACTATGCAATTATTTTTTTTTACACCGTTATATTCTCCTATCTCTGTTCTTCGGATACATTCACTATTACTAGAAACAGGTATCCAATTGTCAGGGACATTCATTTCCTGTTCATATACTAATGTTCCAAAAACTTTTTGAAAAATTTTGCTTTTAAAAATAGCAGTTTCAATAAAACGATTTAAAAAATTTATGTCCTTAAATTTTTTATTATGGAGCATAGATATTTCTTTTACCAATTCATACGGTTTTATAAAATACCTATTTTGAGGAAAATAAATCCCTGGCATTGCATTATGAATGATATATCTTATTACCGATGTAAGATTCTCTATATAAATCATGCTTCTTTCATTCATATACTTTGGAAAAATTCCAATCTTTACAGCAAAGTCTTTTAGCAGCTGATAATTGCCTTTACAACCCTTTCCAAAAACCATAGGCGGTCTTATAATAGAAACTACAAACTCTTTATCATTTAAGCCCCAAAGCATATTTTCCGCTTTCAATTTTGACTTTCCATAAGCACTGTTTGGATTTGGTACAGTATTTATATTGATTTTGCCTGTAAATATACCGTAGACACTCATAGAACTTAAATAAATAAATTGCTTTACTCCTTCTTCTTTAGCCTTTTCTGCAATATCAAATGCAAGTTGCGCATTAACTTTGTCATACAAATCTCGATTTTTTTTATTTTCTTTTATATGTGCTATTCCTGCTACATCTAATACAATATCATAAGAAGAAAAATCCATTTTCTTCCATGCATCTGATTCAGTCCCAAATGAGCTAATTTCATAATTTTTATATGCAGACATATAATTCATAAAGGAATCGCCAATATAAGACCCTTCTCCTGCAATCAAAATTTTTTTTGATTCTAACAAATCCAAATTTTGCCTACACACTGCCTGATGAATCTTCAGCATATCTCCCTGCTTCCTCATCTCCCCGGTTCCGCCTTCTACCACTCCCTCATGCTTCAGCACTGAGGTAATGGTCTTTAAAAAGCAGATACAGTCGAACCGGAAACTCATGTGTTTCACGTAATATCCATCCAGCCTCGCCTTTACAGGAATCTCCAGCTCATCCCGCCCATTGACCTGGGCCCAGCCAGTCAGGCCCGGCATCACATCATTGGCCCCGTATTTGTCTCGCTCTGCGATCAGATCCTCCTGATTCCAGAGGGCAGGACGCGGCCCGATGATGCTCATATCCCCTTTCAGGATATTGATAATCTGAGGCAGCTCATCCAGCGACGTTTTCCGAAGAAACGCTCCTGCTTTTGTTATGTACTGCTCCGGATTTGTCAGCATATGAGTCGGCATATCCTTTGGCGTATCTGTTCGCATTGTCCTGAATTTCAAAATATCAAAATATGTTTTATGAATTCCTACCCGTTTCTGTTTAAAGAAGACAGGGCCTTTGGAATCTACCTTAATCCACAAAATCAGCAATAAAAAAAGGGGCGACAGCACAATCAGCCCCAATGCTGACAGAATGATATCTGACAGCCTTTTCCATTTTTCATATCCTTTTCTGTTTTTCATACTGCTTTTACTCATTTCCTTTACTTTTTTAACTTCTTCTCTCCCCATCCTTCTCCATCACAATCCCAAACAGCACTGTCTTTTCTCCCAGCATTTTCACCTGTACGACCGCGTACCGTTTATGAAGATTGATTCTGAGAATTTCCTTCTCAAAGGCCTTCAAAGGCCCTCTTATTACATCAATTGTTCCATCTTGGTTCACTGCAATTTCACTTGGGCGGACAACAAAGCAATCCTTTTCTCTGTTCTCGGATTCTTCTCTCCCATCCCCTCTTAACATTTGAATTTCCTGTTCTGTGTTTCCTGAAATCTTCTTCAGAAACAGTATCTCTTTTTCAGCCAGAGGAACAAACTCAAATTTCTCATTTCCAAGGATCTTTGTCAGCTTTGGAATCTGCTTCAACTGAAAGAACACTTCCTCTGCTTCCTTTGTCTCCACAAAAATATATCCTGGAAACATAACTTTTCGCAGAAGCACCCACTGTCCGCCGGAACGCTTCGGCCACTCCGCTTTTAAAATCATGTATCTGCTGCACAGCTTTTTATCCAGAGATCGGCGCATCAGCCGGAGAATCTCTTCCTCTCTCCCGGTCTCTGTCTGTATTACATACCACATAGATGCCTTCCGCCTTCCTGAAAACGCCTTTCACAGCAGAAAAATGTATAGCTTCGCCATACCAGCATAATCAGCTGAAAAAAATTCAGCGTTTACCCTGATTTTCTGTCTGCGCTTCGGCGCCTCTATCACATCCATCAAATCCAGCATGCCTCATAAGCTGTACTGTGTTCTCTGGAATTTTTCAAGTTTCCTACGACACTGCCGCCTCATCAAGAGCCAGTCCGGCCCAGACAGACGCCTTCCTATTTCCGATAGAAATTTCCATCTTGGCAAAGCGTCGGTGCCAGTCAAAGGTCTTTACCTGATTTTCCCGTCCTGCCAAAGGCCCCCTTGTGATTCTGGAACATCCCGTCACCCGGTCTTTGTAACCGTAAGACAGAGACAGAAGGTGATCCTGCCCGCATAGCCCGCGCAGGTACGCCTCCTCCTCCGGATAGACAGAAATCAGATATCCCGGTTCTTCCATGATCCGGACGATCTGGCGGTATTCCTCCAATGCCTCTGACAGCAGTCCGGGATTTTCACTCTGAAGAAAGACATACCCTGGAAACAGTTCTTTTTTCTGACGTTTCCAGCTGCCTTCTGACCTCCAAAGCCGTTCACTCTGGAAATAGAATGCTTCCTCCAGCGCCTCTCTGGACAAATGCTGGTTCAGGGAATTGACCATTTCCGCCTCTCTTCCCGCACGGCACTGCAGTACATACCAGCTCATCTGTACTCATCCTTTCTGTTTGTGTCGCTTAACAGATTATTAAGCGACACTTTTTAAGCGCTGACAAAAAATAGATTTTGCATGTTGTTCCCTTTTCTGAAACATAGCTGGTTATTTTGAGTTTTTCTGAGATGAATATTTAAAGAAAACTAAGAAATTTTTAGAAATATATGAAATATGTACTTGTCTGTGGCGATTGACTCCCCCTGTAAAGGGTGTTATAATTTACGGGAACAAAATTTTTGTTCTGACAGTGAAAAAGATTTTTATAACCCATTAAAAAAAAAGTGTCGCTTAATAATCTGTTAAGCGACACTTTTCCATTCTATCCTATTTGATTTAACGTATATAAATATGTATTTAAAATAATTGCTGAAATTACTAAAATTCCAGAATTTCCATAAAATCATTCTTCGTCAGGGCAGAGACTGCCATACCTTCCCCATCTAATATCTGGCTGGCCAGCTTTTCCTTCTCCTGCTGAAGCTTAACGATTTTTTCCTCGATTGTATTCTGTGCAATCAGCTTAAATACAGTTACCTGCTGCTCCTGCCCAATCCGGTGAGCCCGGTCTGTAGCCTGATTTTGAGCCGCCAGATTCCACCAGGGGTCGAAATGGATGACAATACTGGCAGCCGTCAGATTCAATCCTGTCCCTCCTGCTTTTAAAGAAATCAGGAATATCGGCACGTCTCCGGAATTAAACTGTTCTGTCAGCTGCATTCGTTTTTCCTTGGAGGTCTGGCCTGTCAGCTCATAGTAAGGAATTTTTTCCTGCATCAGACGTTTCTCTAAAATAGGAAATACACTTGTAAACTGGGAAAAAAGCAGAACTTTATGATTTCCTGACATCGCCTGATGAATCAGCTCCATGCATGTCTCCACCTTGCATGAAATCTCTCCATAATTTTCATACAACATCTCAGGAGCACAGCAGATCTGGCGCAGCCTGGTCAGCTCTGCCAGTATCTGAAGCTTTCCTTTTTGAAGATCTTCCTCGCTTTGTTTTTCGAGGCTCTCCATCAGACGAAGGGCATGGGACTCGTAAATTTTCCTCTGTTCTTCTCCCATCCGGGCATATACAACCTGTTCCAGCTTGTCAGGAAGTTCTTTTAAAACCTCGCTCTTTACCCTGCGCAGAATGAAAGGAGAAATCATCCTTTTCAACCGCTTTGCCAGGCGTTCGTCCTGGTTCTGCACAATGGGAAGCTCATAGCCCTTTCGGAATTTCTCGTAAGTTCCCAAAATTCCCGGCATCAGGAAGTCAAAAATACTCCACAGTTCGCTGAGTCTGTTCTCAATAGGCGTACCTGTCAGGGCAAACCGCACCTCTGCACGGATTTTTTTCACTGCTTTTGCTGCCAGAGTGCCGTGATTCTTAATATTCTGGGCCTCGTCTATCACCTCTGTATCAAACTGACGTTCCTTATACAGAGAAATGTCCCGTTTTACCATATCGTAGGAGGTAATCCAGATATCAGCCTTCTGGTCTCCCTTTATCATCTCTTCTCTCTGCTGTGCATTTCCCGCAATAACTGCTGTTTTAAGCTCTGGTGCAAACCGTTCTATCTCCCTCTCCCAGTTATAGACCAGGGAAGCAGGGCAGATAATCAGATGAGGACATTCCGTCTTTCTCTGCCGTTTCCGATACAGCAGATAGGCAATGGTCTGCAGCGTTTTCCCAAGCCCCATATCGTCTGCCAGAATTCCTCCAAAACCCAGATCTGCCAGCGTGTTCAGCCACCGAAATCCGAACTTCTGATACTCTCTGAGTACGTCTCGCAGTGTCTCAGGAGTCTGGTAATCGCTGTCCTCCACGTTCTTCATATTTCGAATCACTGCTTTATAGTCAGAGCTACGCTCTGCCTGAAGCTGTCCCTCCTTCTGGCTGAGCATCTGATCTACATAGCAGGCTCTGAATCTGGGAATCTCCAGCCTGCCTTCGTCAAAATCTTTTCCTGATACACCCAGCCCGTCTAACAGCTCCGCTACTGTAGCCACAGAATTTTCTTCCAGTCCAATATAACTTCCGCTTTTCAGAAGATGGTATTTCTCCTTTTTCCGGTAGCTGTCCAGTATGCCTGCCAGCTCCTCAGGCAGAAACTCACTGCTCTGCACCGACAGCTCCAGAAGACCGCTTTTAATCGCCACTCCCACCTGTGTTCTGGGATTCTTCAGCAATTTTCGTCCTTTTATTCTGTCTGTGGCATAGACTGTTCCCTCCGCCTCAAACTGGCTGATTCCTGAATTCAGCAGATGGTACATCCTGTCATGGTCGTCGGATTCAAAGTACAGGATTCCCTCCCCGATATCTTCCAGGGAAAAATAGGATCGGATCAGGTTCTGCACCCGTATCTCTTTGGTGCGATCCCGGTATTCACCGGAAAAATCTGTTGGTTTCAGCAGGTTGTAAGCCGCGTCTCCATAGCTTCCCATAGTCTTCAGCGTAACCCGCCCGTTTTCCTCATCCAGATAAAAGGAAATCTCTGCCTTCTTAGGCTGAAACTCTCCCAAATCCAGTTTCCCCCTGTCTGCAATTCCCAATTCATCCAGTTCAGGAAGCACCGCCCCGCAGAACGCAGGCATATCCTTCCTGGCGATATGGTACGATGTCTCCTTTTTTTCATCTGCCAGCTTCAAAAATTCCCCTGCTCCAGCATAAAAATCATCGGAACACTGATAAATACTCTGCTGAAGCTTTACATACGGCCTGTCCCCTCCTCTGATTAACTGCAGCGGAGGAATTTTTATCTGGAATCCTTTCTCCTCTTCTGCGATCAGCCTGAACCTGACCGGAGGCTCCTGTTTCAAAAAATGCAGTTCCCTTTTATGTCCGGTAATTGCAATGTATTCCATCGAGCTCCCCTGATTAATCTCAAAAAACGCATCCCACAGTTTTGGAGTCAGAATGATCTCTCTTCCCAGCTCCTCATAGCGAGCGCTACTCTCCCGTCTCGCCTGCTCCATCAGCTCTATGTACTTCCAGGCTGTCTCTGTAAATGCGTTTTTACTATGGACAAATGCCAGCTGCTTTCCATAGGAATGCATTTCTTCCCTGTATATATGCCCCAAAAAATCGCTGACATTTTTCAGCACATACTGTTTCCCGTCTTCCGGGCCAATTTTAAAGGTCAGCTTAAAATTTCCTCTGTTTCCATAATAGTAATATCTGGAAATTTCCTGCAGTTCCGGTATGATTTCAATCCTTCCGCAGGCAGTCTGCTCCTTCATCCGCCTGCGCAGAGAAAAAGCCGCTACAACATCCAGTATCTCCGTATCTGTACGGTTTTTCCTGAAACCCAGCGGATTATCTTCAAACTCTTCTTCTCTTTCCGGATCTTCCCGGGAATACAGATATTCCAGGGCCAGAGCCACGCAGTGCTTGCACATTCCAGGATAAGTCTCAAATGCAGAGCAGGTACAGGAGTAGCTTTTAATTTCCTCATTGTCATCCAGTGCGATACTGACATCGTACTCATTACCATAGCTTCCCTCTACGCTTCCTGCTACAAAGCAGGATCTGTCCTCCTCGCTGTATTCTTCATCCAGTCCCAGCACGCTGCCGTTTGTATACAGCTTATATCCCTTTATATAGGTAATTCCTCTGTCCGTCTGTTTTCTGATATCACTCTCTGTAAACATAGTTCCCCCTGGCTAAACTTCAGGACGCCTTCCTCAGCCTGGCCTCCTAGTACTTCCTCATAATCATCAGTTCTACCGCCAGCCTGTCTCCCAGCTGGCCTGTCTTGACTGCCTCCTCAGCCTCCACGCAGGCCTCCACGCAGCCGGCCAGCTGCTCTCTTGTAAAAGTCCTGGCCTGGGGCATCAGTTTTCCGGCCACAAAAGGCGGAATTTTCAGCTTTGAAGCAATGGCGCTTTTATCATTTCCAGACGCCATCATCTCTTTCACCAGCAGAATCTGGTTAAACTGTCTGGCGATTAAAAAGAGGATTCTCATAGGAGGCTCTTTCAATGTCAGCAAATCCTCGTACAGATCCATGGCTGTTTTCGTCTTTCCTGTCACAATCGCTGTCACCATGTCAAAGATCTTATTTGTCACCTGCACAGTGGTGACTGCCTCTATGTCCTCCCTGGTCACCACTTCCTGCCCCATAGTATAGGAAATCAGTTTTTCCAGCTCTGTACGGATAGTCTCCATATCGTCTCCTGTCCGCTCCAGAAAGAAATTCATATCAGCAGACGTGATTTTTCTTCCGTTCTGTGCCAGGATCCTGCCTGCCCAGACAGCCAGCTGGGAGGCGCTCTGCCGCTTCAGCTCTACGGCGCTTCCCAGTTCCTTAACCTTCTTATATAAGCGGTTTCTCTTATCTACCGCTGACTCTGCAAATACAATACAGGTGGTATCCGGTATGTCCGGAAGAGCCTCCACCAGCTCGTCCGAGGCTGCCTTAAAAAATCCGCTGTCCTCTACCATAATCAGACGTCTGTCGCTGAAAAAAGGCATGGTATTAGCCAGGCTGATCAGCTCTCTCACGTCCAGCCCTTTCCCTTCGAAATAATTGTAGTTCATGGTATCGTCCCCTGCCACAGCCTGGCGGAGACGCTTTTTATAGCTCTGCTTCAGAAATTCTTCCTCTCCGAACAGCAGATAAAAACGCTTGAAATTTCCCGACTTGATATCCTGATTTAATGTCTCCATATCCGTTTCTCCGTTCACTGCTTACACGCTGCAGTTTCTGTTTTACTGTAATCTTACCGTCCGGTACTATTATATAATCAATCTCCCTGTTTGCCAATCTGATTTCTGCATCTATACACAGCAGTCGCACAGATACTTCAACAGTGCTATTAACAGCAGTGTGCGCTTAATTAGACAAAAACTGCTGTTCTACCTGTTTTGGATAAATCCCTGAATCTCCATCTCTTCTCCATCTGTCCGGATGGTAATCATCCCCTGTTCTTCTGTGGCCCACCGGGCAATGCCCCTTTCATCAAATCTTTCGATGACCTCTGGGTGGGGATGGCCGTAGGAATTATCCTTTCCATAAGACAGAACAGCTATCCTTGGGTGTACTGTGTCCAGAAACTGTTCTGAGCTGGAGGTAGAGGAACCGTGGTGCCCTGCCTTCAAAATCTGAACCTGCCTGTTTTTATTCCACTGCTCTGCAATCTCTGCCTCCCCTTCTGCTCCCAGATCCCCCATGAGAAGCATGGAAAAATCGCCGTATTCTGCCAGAAGCACCTCTGAATGATCATTTCTGTCGCTGCTTAAGGTGTCTCTGTAAGGGTACAGGCAGGACAGGGAAAGTTTCCCTGACTGGACAAAGTCCCCGGCGCAGATATAGTCTGTTTTTACTCCTCTTTTCTCTGCCGCAGACTCCAGCTTTTCATAGACCTCCTCCCCCTTTCCCGGAAAAGGAAGAAACAGGCGGCCGATTTCAATTCCTGTGTCCTCCTCCAGAAGCCATGTAATGCCGCTGATGTGATCCTGATCTCCATGGCTGACAAATACCATATCGATGTTTCTGATTCCTCGGCTCTTTAGCAGTGGTTCCAGCCGCTGTTCCCCCAGCTTTTTGATCTGGGTGCTGCCTCCGTCCACTAAAATCACCTGCTCTCTTGTCTCCAGCAAAATACCGTCCCCCTGCCCTACGTCGATAAAATCAACTCTCAGCCCGGAGACTGGGCGGTGCAGGAGAAAGGAGAGAAGTGAAATCAGGAATCCCCAGATTTTTATGTTTTCTTTCACCCTGTCTCTTTCCCTTTTCCCTGAACAGGCAAGAAACGCGGCCAGCACAATATAATAGGCCGCCAGCTTCCAAAGCTCTGGCCGCCCCAGGATCAGAGAGCTTCCCGGCAGTCTCTCTGCAGCCCGGCAGAGCATCTCATATACCATGAAAATGTAGTGGCATGTTCCCATGCTTCCCACAGCTCCAATGTCCAGCATCTTTTTCAAAAAAAACGCCGTCGGTCCTGGAATAAAAGAGACGGCAAAAACGCCTGCCATACCCATGAGAAGACCTGCCATTCCTGCTCCTGCCACATAAGTCATAAGGGGAATCACAAGAAAATTTAAAAAAATCCCGTATAGAGGATATTCAAAGAAATGATACAGTACAATGGGGCCAGTGACTAGCTGAATCGCCAGGCTTACCGCCAGGGCCTTCTCCCAGGATTTTTGGCATCTCAGCCTGTCGGCCAGCTCTGTTCCGGCCCAGCCAATGGCAAACACAGCTCCAAAGGACAGCTGAAATGCCCCTGTAAAGATGACAAATGGGTTTTCAAGGGACAGACAGACTGCTGCCAGGGCCATGGCAGACAGAAGATCATAAGTTCTGCCCAGATAAGCGGCCCAAAAGGAACAGGCAAGCATCAGACAGGCCCGAAAAACTGACGGTCCGAAGCCAGTCATGGTTCCATAGACAAAAAGCAGCCCGCCTGCCCAGAAGCCGGCCGCTCCAAACCCCAGTCCCAGCCGCCTGAGCAGACGATATACCCCCATTCCTATTAAAGAAATGTGGAGCCCACTGACTGCCAGAAGGTGGGCAATGCCGTTTTTCTGATACAACTCATTGATTTCCTCATTCATCCTGGTTTTGTCTCCCAGGAGGACTGCCGCCAGAAGCCCTGCGTCCGTCTCTGTGCAGTATTGTTCTAAAAGCTTCTTCGCCTGTTCACGAATCCTGTATGTCACAGCCTGCAGAAGCCAGACGGAATGTTCTGTTATTTCTGCCTTCTTTGCGCTCATCCTGCAGCAGATATCCCTGGAACGGTAGTAAAGGCGGTAATCAAACTCTCCCTCATTTCTGGCCGGTTCAAATCTTTCTAATTCCCCTGTGCAAAGAATCTTCATTCCCGGCAGGATCTCCCCGATTTCCATGTCCTCCGGCGGAAGGTAGACCAGGAGACGTTCCAGAGCGTACTCCCTTTTCCCCTGCTGCCCCGCCTCATCTGTTTTTCTCACTGCTGCTTTTACATCCTTCAGCTGGACAGACACCCTTCCATCCTTCTCCTGAATGGTCTCTGCCGTTCCCTCCGCCCTGGCTGCCAGTTCGGAAAAGCCGAATGTTCCCTCTTCCCTTACAATTGCCTCCTCCTGAAGTCCGGCTTCCATCCTGGCTGCGCCAAGGAAAGCGAACGCCGCCAGCGCGAAAATCGGAGCCAGACGCGCCTTTTCAGGCCTTCTCCTGCTGAAAAAGCCTGTTTCCATTGAAAAAAGCCCTCTTACAGATCCGGCTGTTCTGCCGGTATCCGCAAAAAGGGCACAGAATACCAGCGCCGCCGCAAATGCTGCCGCGCCGCCTTTTACGATGATTTCATCCGCCGCATTTCTCCAGGCCAGATACGCCCCTGCCTCTCCAAGTACAATGGCTGCTGCTGTCCAAAGTAGCGGTCGTTTTATGATTGTTTCCTCCTTGTCTTACCCCTCCTGATTCAAAATATACTGCTCGTCCCGGCCAAAGGGCTGATTCAGGGGGATTGCATCCCGGTACATAATATCCTGGGATCCGTTTACTGTAATCTGCACTTTATTTACTGTCTGAAGCTCTGTCAGAGAATCCACGATTGCGTAGACTGTCAGCTTTTCCGAGGTGTTCGGCACTCCTGCCAGAAAGCTGCTGTCAAAGTTTACGTAGCAGATATTCTCCGCCACAGATACGTTTAAAATCTTGGTCTCCTTGGGAAGAACGGGATTTACCGCGTCGTCCAGAGGACCCGCTACCAGCTGTTCCACCACCAGACGTTCCAGAGAGGTGTTGGCGCTATGCACCACAGTTCTGGTTTCCGGAATCAAGGCCGTTCCCTCCTCGTTAGAAAAATAAAGGGTCAGCTCTGCCTGTTCATAGGAATTAATATCCGTGACTCCCTCCACAAAATCGCTCTTTCCCAAAGCTCCCACCGGATTTCCGGCGCTGTCCAGCTTTGGCTGCCCTTCGCAGCTGATCGCCACGAACTCCACTCCCTCCGCCTGAGTCAGCGTCTTGACAAACGCCGCCCGGCACAGGATTTCCCGGATCGGCTCCATGGAGTTGTACTCCTTGCTGAAATCCAGATAGAGTACGTTGTCGTTCTTTTTCATTCCCAGAAGCTTTGTCTTATCCGTCAACGCCGGCTGGTACTCCGTATCTGCCGGAGGAGTCAGAAGCTGGCCGGCCAGTTCTCCGAGAAGCTGTTCCGTGTCCTCTGTCTCTGTCTCATAGCTGCAGGGGCTGAGCTTCAGGCCGGAAGCGTCCAGGTAATAAATCTGGTACTCTCCCGATCCGGACGCCTCGTTTTCCTCCTTCTGCTTTCCCTTGCAGCCTGTGCAGAACACTGCTAAAAGCAGTGCTGCCGCCAGAAGAAACGCCGCCTTCTTTCCTCTCCCGGTTCTTTTTTCCGCTGTTTCCATTTCTGCCCTCCTGTTCTTTCCGAACTTCTGTCTGTAAAAAAGCTCTTTGAATTTTCTCATTTCAGGCCGCCTCTACGGAATATAATTCAGAGGAATCCGGACGGTGAAGGTGGTTCCCTCCCCCTCCCTGCTCTGCAGCTTGATCGCTCCCTGGTGCATCAGCACAATGCTCTTTGTAATGGCAAGTCCCAGGCCAGTGCCTCCTGTCTCCCTTGACCGGGCCTTGTCTACCCGGTAAAAACGCTCGAACACGTGCTCCTGCGCCTCCTGGGATATGCCAATTCCATTGTCTGAAATTTTTACATAGAAAAACTTGTGATCTGCGTCCAGAGTCACATGAACCCAGCCGTCCTCATGATTATACTTAATGGCGTTTTCCACTAAATTAGTGAGGGCCAGGGAAAGCTTTACCTCGTCCACATCTGCAGACACCTGGCGGATGCTTTCAAATACCAGCTCGATATTTCTCTTCTTGGCAATGGGCCGAAGCCGCTTTAAAATCTGCTCCAGAAGGCCGTTTAAATTGGCTGTGGCCACATTCAGCTCCGCATTGGATTTATCTGCCCGCACCAGCGTCAGGAGATCGTCGATAATCTTGCTTTCCCGGTCAATCTCATCGGAAATATCGGATAAAAATTCCCGGTAAAGCTCTGCCGGGGCATCCTCCATTCCCATCAGAGAGTCCGCCAGAACCCGGATAGAAGTGATAGGGGTTTTCAGCTCGTGGGATACGTTAGAGACGAACTCCTGCCTGGACTGGTCTACCGCTTTCAGTTTCCCCAGCGTGCGGCTCACCGCATCGGAAATTTCCCTGGTTTCCTTATAGTCACCGACCATGATATCCTGTTCCAGATCTCCGTCCGCCACAATTCCCAGAACCTTCCGAAGCCTTGTAAACGGCCGGATCAGCACGCCGGCAGCTAAAAATGCCAGACCGGCGGCCAGCCAGAGAATCACAATCTGAAAAAAGAACATTTTCTCAGAAATCTGGCTGTCCAGAAGCTCGATCCCCTCTGTGGACGCAGTAAACAGCAGAACTCCGTCTGCCGTCCCGTTTTTCTCCTTCTCCTGGATAGGAAACGCCAGGGAAAAATAGTCCTTTTTTTTGTTGTAGCTGCTCTGGGTCTCTCCAGAATAGGCCTTCAGCACTTCCTCTGTGATATTGAATTTCCCCTCTGCCAGCCCGTAGGTATCCTTCACAATCTTAAAATTCCGGTCTGCCACAAGAATCCGGCCGTTAAACAGCTCTGCCGTCACTGCCAGCTCTGTATCCATAATCGGATTTTTCGCCCCGCTGTTTGCATAGTCGGAGCTGAGCATCTTGTTGACCAGGATCAGGCATTTATTCTGAGCATGGATCATGGTGTCCTCCACCTGGCTCTGCCGCAGCGTGGAGGTCAGCATGGCTGACTGAGCGAGAAGGGGAACAATTGTAAATACCAGAATACAGAAAAGCAGAGGGAGCCGCATGCTGACTGCATGGCGGGCCTCCCTCCTGGTCTTTTTCTTAAAAACACCGCTCCACATCTATGCTTCCATCCTCCTGGTAGCCGCCAGGGCTAAAGATCCCGGGCCGATGTGACAGGCAATGCTGAGAGGAAGCGGATCCACGTAAATGTCTGCCTCCGGAAACAGCTCTCTCAGCTCCTCGCTGAAAGCCTGGGCCGCCTCGTCATTCTGCGTGTGGGCGATTTCAATATGCGTTTTCGTACAGGTTTCATCTCCCAGACGCTCCTTTAAGTCCTTCTGGATCGCCGAGATCATAATATTTTTCGCCTGCTTCGTCGTTCTGGCCTTGGAAAAGGCGTCCAGCTTTTTCCCCAGAATAATCAGCACCGGCTTAATCTTTAAAAGCGTTCCGAGAGCCGCGGCGGCAGCTGTGATACGCCCTCCCTTTTTCAGGTACTTGAGCGTATCCACTGTAATATAAATCACAGAGTCTCCCTGCGTCTCCTCCAGCTTCCGCTTAATATCAGCGCCGCTTACCCCTGCCTTCGCCAGTTCCAGGGCGTCCAGAGCCGACTGTCTCTGCGTAACAGAAACACGGTGGTTATCCACTACATGAACCTTTCCCTCATAGTCCTGAGCCAAAACCATGGCCGTCTGGCAGGCGCTGGAAAGGCCGCTGGACATGGGAATGTGGACAATCTCGTCGTATGTTGTGAGAAGTCCGTCCCACAGCTTCATCACCGAATCAGGAGAAGGCTGGGAGGTGCTGATATCAGCGCCTCCGTTCATCTTCTCATAAAATTCCTGATGAGTCAGGTCCACTCCCTCCAGATACGTTCTGCCGTCCACCATAAACGGCATCGGCAGCACATAGATTCCCAGCTCTTCTCCCTGCTTCTGGGTAATTCCGCTGTTGCTGTCCGTGACAATCGCTGTTTTCATTCCTTCTCCTCCCACAGTATCCCTGTTTTCCTATTTTCTAATCAGAAGAGATTTTCCTGTCATCTCCTTCGGCTGCTCCATTCCCATCAGTTCAATTAAAGTAGGAGCGATATCTGCCAGGCATCCGCCCTCTCTCAGTCCTACGGAAGCGTCTGCGCCTACGAGAATAAACGGCACCGGATTGGTGGTATGGGCTGTCCAGGGCTTTCCTGTTTCCGGATCTACCATGACCTCGGCATTTCCATGATCCGCACAGATGAACATAACGCCGCCCATCTCCTTTACTGCGTCCACTGCCTTTCCAATGCATTCGTCTACTGCCTCAATCGCCTTGATGGCAGCAGCTTCTACTCCCGTGTGGCCTACCATGTCAGGGTTGGCAAAGTTCACAATCACTACGTCGTAGTCCCCTGATTTAATAGCGTCCACCAGCTTTCCGCAGACAGCAGGTGCGCTCATCTCCGGCTTTAAGTCGTAAGTCGGAACCTCCTTGGGAGACGGAACGAGAATGCGGTCCTCGCCCTCGTTAGGCTCCTCCACGCCGCCGTTGAAGAAGAAGGTCACGTGGGCGTACTTTTCTGTCTCTGCGATTCTGGCCTGCGTCTTTTTGTTGGCTGCCAGGAACTGTCCAAACGTATTTGTAATACTCTCTTTCTTAAAGGCTACCAGCTTATTGCCGATAGTCTCGTCGTAATCAGTAAAGCATACGAACGTCAGGTTCAGACGTTTTCCTCTCTCAAATCCTGCAAACTCGTCGTCACAGAAGGCTCTGGTGATCTGTCTTGCGCGGTCTGGACGGAAGTTGTAGAAAATCACAGAATCATTGTCCTTGATCAGGCCCACAGGAGCGCCGTTCTCCTCAACCGCAGTCGGAATCACGAACTCGTCGAACTTCTCCGCGTCGTAGGAGGCCTGAATAGCCGCCTGGGCGCTGTCCGCGCGGTTTCCTTCTCCCTTTGTCATCACGTCATAAGCCAGCTTGTTTCTGTCCCAGTTCTGATCACGGTCCATTGCGTAGTAGCGGCCCATGACAGAAGCTACCTTTCCGACTCCAATCTCCTGCATCTTCTCCTCAAGCTCTGCTACGAAACTCTTTCCGGATGCCGGAGGTGTGTCGCGGCCGTCTAAGAAGCAGTGTACAAATACCTTCTCAAGGCCGCTTCTCTTAGCCAGCTCCAGAAGGCCGTAGATATGGGTGTTATGGCTGTGTACGCCTCCGTCGGAAACAAGACCGAACAGGTGAAGCGCAGAGCCATTCTTCTTACAGTTCTCCACTGCCTGTAAAAATTCTGGAATTTCAAAAAAGTCCCCGTCCTGAATCGACTTGGTGATTCTTGTAAGCTCCTGGTATACAATGCGGCCGGCTCCCATATTCAGATGTCCCACCTCGGAGTTGCCCATCTGGCCATCAGGAAGTCCCACTGCCATTCCGCTGGCATAGCCCTTTACAAACGGGCACTGGCTCTTTAACTGATCCATCACCGGTGTCTTTGCCTCACAGACTGCATTGTGATCGCAGCTGTCATTTAATCCATATCCATCGAGAATCATCAGTACCGTTGGTTTTTTGCTCATACTATTCTCCTTCACTGTCTCTGCCTGTCCAGAGCTGTCATAATGGCTCTGAAAGCACTGTTATTTATCATCAAATTTATAAAATCTCTCAGTCTTCTATTCTACATGATTTCTATTTAAGTTTCAATGGGATAGTGTCAAATTTTTGTCAAAATGAAGCTCTCCAGTTTCTGCTCCCAGTCTGGCCACCGCCAGGCAGTCTCCCGCCTGCAGCACAGTAGAGCCGCCTGGAATCAGTGTTTTTCCCTCCCGCTGTATCAGAACAATCAAAACAATCAAACTTCCCTTGGGAAGCCTGATCTCACTCAGGGATTTTCCAGCCCATTTGCTGTTTTTATCCAGACAGATCTCCCACATGGAGAGATTTTCCCTGTCCTCAAACTGTTCAGCTGCCAGAATTAACAGGTCTCCCTCCTCTACAACCGTATCTCCATCCGGAACCAGTGTCTCCTTTCCCCGCAGAAGCAGAGCAGCCAGAAAATCCGGCGCCAGAGGAAGCTCCTTCAGAGCCTTTCCCGCCATTCTATGTCCGGCTGATACATGGAGCTTGACAAAGCTTACGTCGCTTTCCTCCTGATAATCATTAAAGGTCCTTCGCACATCCTGATTTCTGTCAATCATGTCAAGAGCGGCCGAAACCCTGGGAAGAAGCGTTCCCTGAATGCCGAGAGATAAAATAACAATGCAGAATACCAGATTAAACAGATTGTAATGCAGCTCTATCTCCCCAAGGACTGCATAGATGGCGAACACAATCGACGCCACGCCGCGAAGTCCCGCCCAGGACACAACGCCTATCTGGCGCAGCCCTGATCCCATCGGAGCCAGCAGAATGCCTGCCGCCAGAGGCCGGGCAATGAACGTCAAAAACAGCATAATAAGCAGAGCTGGCAGAAAGGTTTCCGGAAGCTCTGACGGCGTCACTAACAGGCCCAGCAAAAAGAAAATCATCATCTGGGCAATTCCTGTTACTGCATCAAAAAAATGTACCAGATCACGTTTATCCGAAAGGGAAGCATTTCCCATATAGATACCGCAGAGATACACGCTGAGATATCCGTTTCCGCCAAACACAGACGGCAGCGCATAGGCCAGTACTGCAGCCGCAAAGACAAAAATGGTTTTCCCCTGTTCCATATAAAAATCACATTTTTTCAGGAAAAAGACTGCTGCATACCCAATCAGGAGACCCGCTGCGGCTCCCACCAGGATCTGGTTTGCCAAAAGCGCGGGAACCGATATGCTTTCTCCCTGAAGGAGCGATACAAAAAGCACAGTCAGCATATAGGAAAAGGGATCGTTGGAACCAGATTCTATCTCCAGCAGGGAAGCCGTGTGATCCTTTAAATCCAGCTTCTGGGTCTTTAACACACTGAACACAGAGGCCGCGTCTGTGGAGGCGATGACAGAGCCGATCAAAAAGCTCTCCAGCCACTCAAGCTTTAAAGCAAAATGGACAAAAATTCCCACCAGTCCGGCAGTCGCCACCACACCAACAGTCGACAGAACGACCGCTTTAGCGGCAGCCGGCCTGGCAGCTTTTAAATTCGTGCCGAACCCTCCATAAAACATGACAAAGAGCAGGCACACGGAACAGATCTGTTCTGATATCTGATAATCGTCAAAGGGAATTCCCACAATTCCATTTACTCCGAAACACATTCCCAGAGCAATGAAAATTAAAAGGGACGGGATAGGAAGCCTCTGGGCAAACCGGTTCAGCAGAACGCAGATTGCAATCACAGTCCCGATTAAAATAAGATATCCGTTCAATACATCTCCTCGCTTTTCTCATTTTTCATATTTCACGTTAAATTTCAAAAGTTTAACGCAATAAATTATTGACAGAAGCAATTTTCTGCTCTACAATAAGCCACATAGCTGCACGCTGACAAAACACTCTGTTCAATTAGCAGTGAAACCCAAGCCAAACTCATTCGCTGCATTCACCTGAATTCTGGTGAAAGAAAGGAAATCAGATATGATTATTATTATGAAACCCGGCGCTTCCGAGGAAAATATCAGAAACGTAGCTGGACAAATCGAAGAAAAAGGACTGACTGTCCATCTGTCCCATGGAACTGAGGTGACGATTATCGGTGTAGTAGGAGACAAATCAAAGCTTCAGGGTTCCAATCTGGAAATTGCCGCAGGCGTTGATAAAGTCGTGGCTGTGACAGAATCCTACAAGCTGGCAAATAAAAAATTCCATCCGGAACCATCCTCCGTATCTCTGTCCAATACCTCTGTGGGACCGGGCAGTCTGACTGTCATGGCAGGTCCCTGCGCCATCGAAAGCTCCAGCCAGCTGATGGAGACAGCTTTTGCTGTGAAAAAGGCCGGGGCAACTGTGCTTCGCGGCGGTGCCTTCAAGCCCCGCACCTCCCCCTACTCTTTCCAGGGCCTGGAGACAGAGGGATTAAAATATATGAAAGAAGCCAGGGAAGCCACCGGACTTTCCGTCATCTGTGAGGTCACCAGTGCCCGCGCCATTGAAGACGCTGTAAAATATGTGGATCTGCTTCAGATTGGAGCCCGCAACATGCAGAATTTCGAGCTTTTAAAAGAGGCTGGAAAGACTGGTCTTCCCATTCTTTTAAAGAGGGGTCTTTCCGCTACCATTGACGAATGGCTCAATGCCTCTGAATACATTATGGCAGAGGGAAATCCAAATGTGATCCTCTGCGAGAGAGGTATCCGTACCTTTGAGACTGCCACCAGAAATACGCTGGATCTGTCTGCTGTGCCGGTTCTGCGCCTGAAGACTCATCTTCCTATTATCGTGGATCCCAGCCATGCTACCGGTGTGCGGGCCTATGTAGAGCCCATGGCCAAAGCCGCTGTGTCAGCAGGCGCCGACGGACTGATGATTGAGGTTCATCCATGCCCGGAAAAGGCCCTTTCAGACGGCCCCCAGTCCCTCACCTTCCAGGAATTTGACAGTCTGATGAACCGCCTCAGACCTTACGCCTCCCTGGAAGGAAGGACAGTGTAATCTTTAAATCACGTCAATCTGACACATTTTCATGGCCTCGAGAGCATTTTTATGGCTCTCCGGGGTCACTCCTGCACAGCAGGAAGAGTCTACCTTTACGGGAGTTCCAGGCAGGACTGCCTTCATCAGCATGGCATTGGAAATCACACAGATATCCGTGCAGAGTCCTGCCAGTTCTACAGACTCATACTCTTTTCCGCCTACATATCTGCCCAGTTCCAGGCTGGCAAAAGAAGGCTTCTCAAAACGTGTTCCCTCAAAAGCAGCTATTTCCGGACAGAGCTCCCAGCCCTTTGTGCCCTTCTGACAGTGAACCACCGGCAGTTTCTTGCCCTCTAATGTTTCCAAGTAATTTTCATAGTGAGTATCCATGGTAAATAACACTTCACAGTCCTCTCCCTGATATTCCTCAATCTTTTTTACCACTGCCGGAACAATCTGTTTTGCCTCCTCTGTCCCCAGAGAGCCGTCGATAAAATCATTCTGCATATCTACCACAATCAGCAGTTTTTTCATATTGCTATTCTCCATTCTATTTCCTCCTGAAATCCTTTTCATCTATATTTGTTAAAATTAGAGAACAGTATATCACACCAGCCTTTTTGTATCAATGAAAAACCTCTTAATTATTTCTGTCTTTTTTCTGGAAAATCCCGGATAAAAATCTTCCCGCGTTTATGGCAGAATAGAAGAAAGAGGCACAGGATCGTTCCCGGATCGCCGTGCCTCTCTTCTCACTGTCTCTTATTTATTGTAATTTACAATCTGTCCAAAATCTGGCTTTAAGGAAGCTCCTCCTACCAGTCCGCCGTCAATGTCTGCCTGTGCAAACAGCTCCGGAGCAGAAGCGGCAGATACGGAACCGCCGTACTGGATGCGGATAGCTTCTGCTGCAGCCTCGTCATAAATCTCGCCGATGCACTGACGGATAGCTGCGCATACCTCCTCAGCCTGCTCTGTGGTAGCTACCTTTCCTGTTCCGATAGCCCAGATTGGCTCGTAAGCGATCACTGCTGTCTTAGCCTGCTCTGCAGTTACGTTTAAGAAGGCAATCTTAATCTGCTGGCGGATCCAGTCGATGGTGATTCCCTGCTCTCTCTGTGTTAAGGACTCTCCGCAGCAGATGATTGGTGTGAGGCCGTGCTCGAAGGCCTTTAATACCTTCTTATTTACAGTCTCATCTGTCTCTGCAAAGTACTCTCTTCTCTCAGAATGTCCGATGATCACATACTTTACGCCTGCGTCAACCAGCATATTCGGGGAAATCTCTCCTGTGAAAGCTCCCTTCTCCTCAAAGTACATGTTCTCAGCGCCGATCTGGATGTTAGTTCCCTTGGCAGCCTCCATCGCTGGGATAATGTCAATAGCCGGAACGCAGAATACTACGTCAACCTCGTCGTTTGCCACTAATGGCTTTAATGTATTTACAAGCTCTACTGCCTCGGAAGGCGTCATGTTCATCTTCCAGTTTCCTGCAATAATTTTCTTTCTTGCCATGTCAGAATTCCTCCTCTTTTATTCTTATATTTATTTCAGTCGAAAACACCTCGCTAAGTGCTATACGGGTATGTTCCCTCAGCTACGCCTCGAAAGAACCTCGTCTAGATTCGGGAACGACCTTCGCACTAAGCTCGAAAACACCTCGCTAAGTGCTATCGGTCATTTGCAGCTGCTACGCCTGGAAGCTCTTTGCCTTCCAGGAACTCTAAGGATGCGCCGCCGCCTGTGGAGATGTGAGTCATCTTATCTCCGAAACCTAACTGATTTACTGCTGCTGCAGAATCGCCGCCGCCAATGATGGTGGTTGCATCTGTCTCAGCCAGAGCCTTCGCTACCTCGATAGTTCCCTTAGCCAGAACCGGATTCTCGAATACGCCCATCGGGCCGTTCCATACGACTGTCTTAGCAGATTTTACTGCTTCTGCGAACATCTTAGCAGACTCTGTTCCTATGTCCAGACCCATCATATCAGCCGGGATAGCGTCTGCAGATACGTTCTTTACCTCGATCTCAGCATCGATTGGGTTCGGGAATGCTGCTGCCACAGCTGCGTCTACAGGGAGAAGAATCTTCTTGCCCAGCTTCTCAGCCTTTGCAAGCATCTCGCGGCAGTAATCTAACTTGGTATCGTCTACTAAAGAGTTTCCGATTTCCTTGCCCTCTGCCTTTAAGAAGGTGAAGGCCATACCGCCTCCGATGATCAGGGTGTCGCACTTCTCAAGCAGGTTGGAAATTACGTTTAACTTATCAGCTACCTTAGCTCCGCCGAGGATGGCTACGAACGGGCGAACCGGGTTGTTGACTGCATTGCCCAGGAAATCGATCTCCTTCTGCATTAAGTAGCCTACGGCTGCTGTGTCTACGTACTGTGTCACGCCTACGTTGGAGCAGTGTGCTCTGTGAGCTGTTCCGAACGCGTCGTTTACATATACATCGCAAAGGGAAGCCAGTTCCTTGCTGAATGCTTCTCCGTTCTTGGTCTCCTCTGCTCTGTAGCGTGTATTCTCCAGAAGAATAACCTCGCCGTCCTTCATAGCCTCTGCAGCTGCCTTTGCGTTTGGTCCTACAACCTCTGGATCAGCGGCAAACTTTACCTCCTGGCCTAACAGCTCAGAAAGGCGGACTGCAACCGGCGCTAAGGAAAGCTCCGGCTTCGGCTCTCCCTTCGGCTTTCCTAAATGGGAGCAGAGAATTACTTTTCCGCCGTCAGCAATTAACTTCTTAATAGTAGGAAGGGCTGCTACCAGACGGTTCTCATCTGTAATTTTTCCGTCCTTTAACGGTACGTTAAAATCGCAGCGCACTAACACTCTTTTTCCCTTTACCTGAATATCGTCAACAGATTTTTTATTAAGCATGAACATGCTCCTTTCTCATTTTTTTACCAAAAAAGGCAGCCCGGTCCAGGACGGACCGGACCACCTTTTTACGTGAATCCTATTCTCTCTTCGTCAAACGAACTGGAAATCCGCAATTAGTTTAACTCAGCGAAGTACTTAATTGTACGAACCATCTGGCTTGTGTAGGAGTTCTCGTTGTCGTACCAGGAAACTACCTGTACCTGGTAAGTATCCTCGTCCACCTTGGAAACCATGGTCTGTGTAGCGTCGAATAAGGAACCGAAGCGGATACCAACGATATCGGAAGATACGATCTCCTCCTCGTTGTAGCCGAAGGACTCTGTAGCTGCTGCCTTCATAGCTGCGTTGATTCCCTCTTTTGTTACGTCCTTGCCCTTAACAACTGCTGTTAAGATAGTAGTGGAACCTGTCGGAACCGGAACACGCTGAGCGGAACCGATTAACTTTCCGTTTAACTCCGGAATTACAAGGCCGATAGCCTTAGCAGCTCCTGTGGAGTTCGGAACGATATTAACAGCGCCTGCTCTTGCTCTTCTTAAATCGCCTTTTCTGTGCGGTCCGTCAAGGATCATCTGATCGCCTGTGTATGCATGGATTGTGGACATGATACCGGACTGAATCGGAGCGTAGTCGTTCAGAGCCTTTGCCATCGGAGCCAGGCAGTTAGTTGTACAGGAAGCTGCAGAAATAATGTTGTCTTCCTTTGTTAATACGTTGTGGTTTACGTTGTAAACGATAGTTGGCAGATCGTTTCCTGCTGGAGCAGAGATAACTACCTTCTTAGCGCCGGCGTCGATGTGAGCCTGTGCTTTTGCCTTGGATGTGTAGAAACCTGTACACTCCAGAACTACGTCTACGCCAAGCTCTCCCCAAGGAAGCTCTGCTGCGTTAGCCTTTGCGTAGATTGTGATAGTCTTTCCGTCAACTGTGATGGAGCCCTCTCCGGCCTCTACTGTATGTCCCTCGTATCTGCCCTGGGAAGAGTCATATTTTAATAAGTGAGCTAACATCTTCGGATCTGTTAAATCGTTGATAGCTACTACTTCGTAACCCTCTGCGTCAAACATCTGTCTGAAAGCGAGACGGCCGATACGGCCAAAACCATTAATTGCAACTTTTACTGCCATGATTTCATTCCTCCTAAGAATTTTATTTCATGATGGTTAGTTAATAGGATTGTTAAATAATAATCAACCTACTTTGTATTGTACCTAATTCTTCCAGAAATAGCAAGGGGTTTTTTGAACTTTTATAAAATTTACACCGCCCTTTTACCTGCTTTTGTACAGTATCTGTGTCAAGGAACTGCTGCTTCCTTTTTGTGTTGCATCCCTGCTTCCTTTTCTATATAATTTATATCATCTCTAACTGGCGGGTAAATTATACCCATACTCTGAAAAACAGGATGTGAAACAAGTGAATTTCCGTATTTTAAATCTTTACAGAATGAAAAATTCCGCTGGGAAGACTCACGGAAATACCTGTAAGAAGCAAAAAAAGTCCACTCTGGAGACGACTCTCTCCCGCAGCTTTTTTGCCGTCTCTACAGTTCTCCTGCTGCTTTCCCTCGGCATTACCATGTACTATGATATTACCAGGCAGAGAAAAGAGGTGGACTCCACTATCAGCGGACTTGCCGCCTACATCGCTTCCATGCCTCAGGTAATCGACATGCTCCAAATGGGTTATCCCTCTGATTCCGTCAGGAAGGATCTCGACTCCCTGTGCAGCAACACGGCCAACCTGAACGTGGCGCTCATCTGTGACAAAAACGGACTGCGCTTTTACCACACTGATCGCAATACTACCGGTGAAACGGTCACAGACGGAGACGAGGCGGCGGCCCTGGCCGGAAGCCCACCCTATATTACCATCGGCTACGGTTCTCTTGGCACCCAGCGCCGTGCCTTTCACTCCATTCAGGATGACTCGGGGGCCATCATCGGGTATGTGATGGCCTCTGTTTTTACCGCACACCTGTCTGACAGCCAGAAGCGCATTATGGCTCTGTATTTGACAGTGCTGGCTTTTATGCTTCTTGTAAGCCTGTTTCTCTCAAGAGGCGTTGTGGTTCTGCTCCGGGGAAGGCTGATGGGCCACGAACCTGAGGAGCTTTTAGACATCTGCATCCGTCAGGATACCGTTCTCGGCTCCCTGGAGGAAGGGCTCGTAGCCGCCGATCCCTCCGGCAGGGTGCTGTTTGCCAATCAGGCGGCAGCCGATCTGCTCTGCAGCGGATGCGTGCCTGACAGTCTGGAAGAAAAACAGCTGTCTGCACTGTTTCCGGATACAGACTGTTCCAGCCTGCTGTCCAGGGACGCTCTCCAGAATAGGGCAGATACATCCCATTTCTCCGTCTCCAGCCTGATTACCAATGTGGGCAGCCGCACTCTGCTTATTAAGGCAATTCCCATAATAAAAAAGGATTCTGTAAAGGGCGTCCTCATGGTTCTGAACGACAGGACTGAGATGCTCAGAATGTCGGACGAGCTGTCCGGAACCCGCGCAACCCTGGATACGCTGCGTGCCTTCAACCATGAGTTTATGAACAAGCTCCACGTCATCCTGGGATATCTGCAGACAGGAGAAACAAAAAAGGCTATCACCTTTATCATGAACAGCAGCCTTGTATCCAGCCAGGCAGTCAGAGAAACTGCCGAGCGCATCCGCGTATCTTCCATCTGTGCCCTGATTATCGGAAAAATGATGCACGCGGCGGAGCTTGGCATCCGCCTGTCCCTCTCCCCTGACAGTATATGCCTGGAGCACGATTTGCTGATTCCCAGCGAGGAAATGATTACTGCAGTGGGAAATCTCCTGGAAAATGCCGTGGAGGAGCTGGCAGACCCGGCCAATGCACACAGGGCCATAAAGGAAATCAAACTCTCCCTTTTCTGCCGGAGGGATTTTAACCTGATTGTCTGCGAGGACACAGGGCGTGGTATCTGCAGGGAGCTGGCGGGGCGTATCTGCGACAAAGGTATTTCCACAAAGGGAGACAACAGAGGCCTCGGTCTGTTCCTGATAAAGGAAATTGCCGCCCGCCGCGGCGGCGAACTTACCATTGAGACAGAGGAAGGGGAGGGAACGGTAATAACCCTCGCCTTCACACGGAAGGAGAACGAAACATGTATTCAGTAATTATCGTAGAGGATGATCCAATGGTGGCTTCTATCAACCGCCAGTATGTGGAGTTGGAGCCCTCCTTTTCTGTAAAGCAGAGCTTTAAATCCGGTCAGGATGCGCTTTCCTGGCTGAGCAGAGAGGAGGCGGATCTGATTATCCTGGACTACTACATGCCACTGATGACCGGAAAAGAATTTATTGACCGGCTGCACAGCATGGGAAAGGCGCCCTCTGTTATCATGGTCACCTCTGCCAGCGACTCTGCCATTGTCCAGGATCTGCTCTCCCGAGGCGTGCTGGACTATCTGGTTAAGCCCTTTGAACGGTCAAGATTTCGCCAGGCCCTCTCCCGCTTTGCGCAGACCAGAAGCTGCCTGGACGGCTCTCCTGAGCTAAATCAGGCAGAGATTGACAGGCTGCTCTCTCATATGCAACCGTCCTCCTCCTCCTTTCAGACGGAACTTGCCAAGGGCTTAAGCGAAACCACACTGAATCTGATCCGGAATTTCCTGCAAAACCGGCCCGGAGAGTTCTTTTCCAGCGAGCAGATTGCCGAACAGGTATGCCTGTCCCGCATTACCATCCGCCGTTACGTGAACTATATGCTGGAGATGGGGGAGATTATAAGCTCCGTGGATTATCAGACCGGCGGTCGGCCTTCCATCAAATATACCTGCTCCTGCCATGTACTTTAGTTACAAAAACCTGTCATTAATTACATAAATTGACTTTCGTTTTCTGTTTCTTTATACTTTATTTATAACCATTTAACATATTTATAATATTAAAGAAACGGAGGAAACTGTTGTTTATGGAAGCTATTTTAAGCTATTTCGGTACATATACTCCCGCTGCTGACGGCGCTATGGCGTCGTTCAAGTTCGAGTATCTGACCACCCTGGGCTTCGCGGCCATCGTTATCTTTGCAGGCCGCGCGATCGTTGCACATTCTGCGCTTCTGCGCAAGTATGCAATCCCCGCTCCTGTTGTGTCAGGAATCATCTTTTCCATCATCGTGTCTGTCATCAAAGGCGCAGGAATTATCGGCGTCTCCTTTGATACGAAAATTATGCAGGATCTCTGTCAGAACCTGTTTTTCCTGTGCGTCGGCTTCGGTTTCAGCCTGAAAATGATTAAACATGCCGGAGGCAAACTGTGCATCATGATTGCCGTCGCCGCATGTCTTTTAATCACCTTGCAGGATATTGTCGGCGTACTGGTGGGAAATGCCATCGGCCTTCACCCGCTGCTGGCCCTTCAGTGCTCCTCATCAGCCATGTCCGGCGGCGTGGGAACTGCATCTGCCTTCGGCGCAATCTTCGAGGAGTGGGGCGCTCCCAACGCCACAACCATCGGCGTAGCAGCCGGAACCTGCGGAAATATCATGGGTTCCTTAATCGGCGGTCCTGTAGCTGCCTTCCTGATCACACGCCACAAATTAAAGGCTGACCCTAATGACAAGCCGGAGTCCGCAAAGACAGGCGAAGTAATCCCCTTAAACAACAGCCGCATGATTTCCATGTTTGCCATGTGTCTGCTGGTTGCCGCTCTCGGAATGCCGATCTACTGTATCCTTGACAACATTCCGATGATCGAGATGCCGAAATTCATCGGCTGCCTCTTCGCCGGCGCTATCGCAAGGAATGTGATGGAGGCATTGAACATCAAGTTCTACACTCCTGAGGTGGATGCCATCGAGCACATGTTCCTCGAGCTGTACCTGGCTCTGGTTCTGATGACCATTGATATTACGGCTCTGGCTCCTGTTGCGGGACAGATGGGAATTATCCTTCTCGTTCAGGCAGTATTAATGGCCCTGTTTGCCATCTTTATCTCCTACAACATGTTTGGACGCGACTACGGCGCCGCTGTCATGGCTGCCGGAAACTGCGGATGGGGCTGCGGCTCCGGCCCGAATGCCGTTGCAAACGAGAAAGCTGTTATGGATGCCTATGGCTGGCATAATGTTGCATGGGTACTGTACCCATCTTTCGCCGTCATCATTGACGACATCTACAATCCGATTTTCCTCTCTGTTTTCGGTGGAATCATAGGGAAATAAATATTGAATCCATATTCTGTCTGATATCGTCAGTAGATAGAGGAGCGCCCGCGGCCGTCTGTATGGCTGTGGACGCTCCTTTTGACTTCGACGCGATTTTCTGATTCTCTTTTTTCTGCTTTTTCCTTTGTCTTTACAGGAAATCACATAATATTTATCCTGAATCCTGTTTTTCCTTTTCTGAATGTTAATTTTATGTTATAATTATGAACAATATTTCACCTTACAGCAGAGCAGAAAAAATCTATTTTTCATAACTGTTCTGCCATAAAAACAGGAGGACCCCATTGAACCATCCGAGACATCCCAGGTTTATATCTGCCCGCACTGCCATAGGTATCTTTACCGCGGCTCTGCTTCTCTGTTCCTGCTCGCTGACTGGCCGTTCCGCTTCCCTCTCCAGCAGTACGGAACCGTCGGCCGGCGCGATCACTGTTCTCACTATCGGGACAGCCGACAGCGGAGGAAGCATGTACCCAGCCGGCGAGGCCATCGCCGAGGCCATTGAAACCACCTCCCACCATATCCATGTTAATATATGCGCCTCCAACGGCTCCTATACCAACATCCAGATGCTGAGCGACGGACAGATTGATCTGGGCCTTGTCAGCGGTGATGCGGCCTATGCGGCCTTTCATGGAACTCACGAATTTTCAACTGACCCTCAGACAGGACTTCGAACTATCGGAGCTGTCTATTCCAGTATTTCCAACTGGATGGCTCTGAACTCTTCTTCCTTGTTTTATGTGCATGATCTGAAAGGAAAACGCGTCTCTGTAGGTCCAGAGGCATCCAACACGGATCTCTCCGCCCGCATTGTCTTCGACCTGTTTGACATAACCCGGGAAAACACAGAAATTGAAACACGGGGAGGCATTGGCTACGGAGCGGAGGAGGTTTTAAAAGGTACTCTGGACGCTGTTCACGGCTTTGCCGGAACTCCCATAGAAGGGCTGTATAATCTTTCTGTCCAGACTCCGTCAAGACTTTTAAAGTACACAGCCAGCGAACTGAACCAGATTCTGTCTGAAAACAACTTCTATTATCCAACCAGAATTCCTGCCGGAACCTATGAGGGACAAGCGGAAGATATAGACTCTTTTGGCGTGAAATGCCTAATCTGTGTGGACGACAGCCTGGATGAAGAGCTGGTCTATGAGCTGACTTCTATCCTCTATTCCAGACGAGAGCCCCTTGGAAAAAAACAGGTTCTCCTGAAGCCTATGTCTGAAGACGGCTTCATGTACAGTGAACTTCCTATACCGCTCCACCCGGGAGCTGAACGTTTCTACCAGGAGCAGGGACTCCTGCCCTAGTCTGGACTTCCCATATTCTCCGCCGGATAAGGTTCTGCGACTTGCGTCAGCTCAAATCCGCACTCCAAAGGAGTCTCCTACAGCTCCCCATTTTCCCTGCGCCTTAAAATTTTCTTCATAGTCATCAGATACACGGTAATGCTCACTGCCGTTCCCAGAAAATCAGAAATCGGCTCTGTATAGAACACTGCCTCCACGCTGAAAAACATGGGAATCAGGACAACGCCCAGAAGATACAGGGTTTTTCTCACCGTTGACAGGGAAATTGCTATCGGCGCGATTCCCATGCCTGTGTAGCCGTCCACAATCTCATACTGAACTGCCAGAGGAATAATTCCCAGAGTAAAGATCCGGATCGCCCTCACAGTCAGCTCCACATATTCCGGATCCCTTGTAAAGATCTGGACAAAATAGTGGGGTACAGTCTGGGCAATGACAAACATCACTGCTGTAAACGCCATTGACAGAATCACAATATACTGCTGGGCGGCCAGCACCCTGTCAGACCGTCTGGCTCCAAAATTATAGCCCAGAATCGTCTGGGTTCCGCCTGTAATTCCTCCTAAAGGCATAGTCACCATCAGCATAAAGCTCTGGACAATCGTGTTGCAGGTGAGAAGCATATCCCCCTCCGCCCCTCCAAAATGCTGCAGCGAGGCGTTCATGGCAATAATCAGCACATTGTCAAAGGCAATGATTAAAAACGGAGACAGTCCCAGCAGAATGACCCGCTTCATAATTCTCCACTGATAACCGCCGAAGGTAATGGGCACGGGAACCTTTTTTCCAAATAAAAATAAAAGTACATAGCCCGCCGAAGCCATCTGGGACAGTACTGTGGCCAGTGCTCCTCCTTTTACACCCATACCGCAGGCAAAGATGAAGACTGGATCCAGGGCAATGTTGACCACCGCGCCCAGTACAACGGACTTCATGGCCACCTTTGCAAAGCCCTGGCAGATAATAAACTGGTTCATTCCAATCGAAAGCAGGGCAAATATGGTTCCCAGCAGATAAATAGTAATATAATCATCTGCATAAGGAAAAATCGAAGGGCTTGCTCCAAACCAGACTAACAGCTTATTCTTCATGACCAGAGACAATCCAGTGATAATCACTGAGATAACCGAAAGCAGCAGAAAGCAATTGGCCAGAATCTGGGAAGCTCCCTTCTCATCCTTTTCTCCCAGGCGGATGCTCATAAGCGGCGCTCCTCCGATTCCCACCAGGGAACCAAAGGCTGTAATCAGAGTGACAATAGGCCCGCAGACGCCGACTCCCGCCAGGGCCGTCTCCCCTATCTCCGGAATATTTCCTATATACATGCGGTCTACCACGCTGTAGAGTACGCTGACAAACTGAGCCAGCATGGATGGAAGCGCGATCCGCATCACTAAAAGGCGGATATCGTCCCGCCCTAAATCATTTTCCATTTTCATGTCGTTTCTCCCCCTTGTGCAGTGACTTTTATATCGCGTTTTCCATGAAATGTCAACTCTTTTAAGCAAAGAAAAGGCGAATAAAAAAGACCGGAGCTGATATCTCAGACCGGTCTTTTTTATTCGCCTACAGGCGGCGGATTGGTTGGATGCTGCCGCCTGTATTTGAAAATTTTCTGTACTGCTTTAGAAGGATACATGTAACGGGGTGTAATGCATCAAGGAATTTCGAGTAACTTGATATGTGTTCGTGTATACCTTCTGTCTGCCAGAAACAGAAATCATTTTCATCCGTTCAATTAGTTAATGCAACAGACTTTTGTTTTATTGCATCTATTTCAAAAAATTTAAAAAAATTTTTTGAATCATGCTGAAAAGTAAAACCTGTATGGTTTTATTCCATCCTATTCTAATATGAATCTTCTCTTCCGTCAAGCTTCCTGCCCTATTTTGTTAACTAAATTTTACAATTTTGTGTCATATCCGTCAATTTATCCTCCGGCGCCATGCATAGAAAACATATTGTTTTTATATTTATGCATAAATTCTGCATTTTCCCACTCTCAGACCTTGCCGAAGCGTGATTTCTATATTATAATGTAGCCACACACACACATTCGTATTTAAACATGAATATTTATCTATTTTCAGGAGGATTATACCATGGGATTTGAATATGTCAGCAAGCTTCCAACTCCAGATGAGATCAGGGCGCAGTTTCCGCTGGCCCCGGCTCTGGCAGCAGAAAAAGCAAAAAAAGACGAGGCCATTAAGGACGTGTTTACAGGAAAAAGCGATAAATTTCTCGTTATCATCGGCCCCTGCTCCGCTGATCGGGAGGACTCTGTCTGCGAGTACGTGTCCCGTCTGACCAAGGTGCAGGAAAAAGTAAAGGACAAGCTGATTCTGATTCCCAGAATCTACACCAATAAGCCGAGAACTACCGGAGACGGCTACAAGGGCCTGCTCCATCAGCCCAACCCGGAGCAGAAGCCCAATCTCTATGAGGGCCTCATTGCCATCAGAAAGCTTCACATGCGGGTAATCGAGGAAACCGGCTTCTCCACAGCTGACGAGATGCTTTATCCGGAAAACTTAACGTATCTTTCCGACGTTATGTCCTACATCGCCGTAGGCGCCCGCTCTGTAGAGAATCAGCAGCACCGCCTTGTATCCAGCGGCATTGACGTGCCCGTGGGCATGAAAAACCCCACCAGCGGCGCTCTCTCCGTTATGCTCAACGCAGTTCACGCTGCCCAGCACGGCCACGAGTTTATCTACAGAAGCTGGGAGGTAAAGACAGAGGGAAATCCTCTGACTCACTGCATTCTGCGCGGCGCTGTCAATAAACATGACCAGTGCCTGCCCAACTACCATTACGAGGATCTGAAGCTGCTCCACGAGCTCTATGCAGAGAGAAATCTGAAGAATCCTGCCTGCATTGTGGACGCGAACCACTCCAACTCCAACAAGCAGTATATGGAGCAGATTCGTATTGTTAAGGAGGTGCTCCATTCCCGCCGCCACTCCTCTGACATCCGCGACTTTGTGAAGGGCGTGATGATTGAGAGCTACTTAGAGCCGGGATCCCAGAAGGTGGGCGAACACTGCTATGGAAAATCCATCACAGATCCCTGCCTGGGATGGGATGATTCTGAACGCCTTCTCTATGAGATCGCCGAGGGAATCTAACTATCTGAATCAAACATTCAATATCTGCAAAAGGCCGCTTTTCCATCCAGTGACGGAAAGGCGGTTTTTGTTTTATGAAAGCTCTTTTTCTCCCTTATTTCACCGGACTGTCAAAAAGTACATCCCTGCATATAGTATAGTAAAACAACCTGAAAAGGACAAATCTTATGTGTTATCCATGCAATGAAACTTCTTATTCCTGCGGCTTCCCATGTCCGCCTTCCTGTATTCCTTCTCCGGTTTTACCGGAACACTGCTCTTCCCCTGTCGCCATAGGCCAGACCATCACGGGGCAGCCTGGAACAGCCGCCGCCGTGCACAACAGCGGCACCCCCTGCCGCCCGGTTCTAAATTTTACGATTCCACAGGGCGGTACCGGACCGGAAGGCCCTGCCGGACCTCAGGGGCCTGTAGGGCCAGAAGGACCTCAGGGCGCAGCCGGAGCTGACGGCGCACAGGGAATTCAGGGACCGATGGGGCCTCAGGGAAGCCAGGGGCCTGCCGGGCCGACTGGGCCGATGGGATTAACCGGACCTATCGGAGCGACCGGGCCAACTGGGCCAATGGGATTAACCGGACCTGCCGGACCGACCGGGCCGATGGGATTAACCGGACCTGCTGGAGCGACCGGACCTGCGGGGCCGACTGGGCCGATGGGGCCTGCCGGTTCTGCTCCAGCCGCAGAGCTTCTTCACTCCGTCCATGTTCCTGCACAGGAACCAGAGGACGCCGGACTGCCTCTGATTTTTAATACAAACCAGGTTCAGGCCGGAACCTCCATCACCCACACCGCAGGTACTGGCGTCTTCTCCATTATCAGATCTGGTATCTACCAGATCCTCTACTCGGTCACAGCCACAGATGCGGCCGCCCACAAGACTGTGACTGTGGAGCTTCGAAACACCGGCGTTTCCATTCCAGGCAGCCGCACTTCCGGAAGCACGCCTATGAGTACAGGCACTGCCTCCCTGTCTGCGTCCATTATTCTGAACGTAACCAGCACGGCGTCCATTTCCCTGGTACCTGTCACTGCCGACAGTACCTTTACCAACGCATCCATCCAGCTTATCAGGCTGGGAAATGCAGTCTGATCATACGAACTTGCGTTTCAGCAGAAATCATCACTTTTCTGTGAACGAAAAAATCCCTGCACCTTTCGGTGCAGGGACTCTTTCGTTAGGATTTTCGGAATTTCAAAAAGCTTAAAAGGTTTTTATTACTTTTGTATCGTGCATTTATTATGGTTTTAGTATAGCACGGTTCTCCCGAAAATGTTTGTATACTCTTTGAATAAATTATGAAGATTTTCTTAAGATCGTATCTTCCTATGCAATAAAATACGCTCTTCCTGCATTATAGGCGTTTCAGAGGCCCTTATTTCACATTTTGAAATAAATCGCAGAAGTCAAAGGTAGCAAAATAGTCCTTCGGAGTTTCTGCCCGACGGATCATCTGCACTGATTTGTCTTCCTTTAACAGAAGCTCTGCGGAACGAAGCTTTCCATTATAATTATATCCCATGGAAAAGCCGTGGGCCCCTGTATCGTGAATCACCAGCAGATCCCCCATGTCAATCTTCGGCAGCATCCTGTCAATGGCAAACTTGTCGTTATTCTCACAGAGAGAACCTGCAATATCATATTTATGGTCGCAGGGCGCGTCCTCCTTTCCCATGACAGTAATGTGGTGGTATGCACCGTACATCGCGGGGCGCATGAGATTTACCGCACAGGCGTCCACTCCGATATACTCCTTATGCGTATGCTTTTCATGAATGGCAGTTGTCACCAGACAGCCGTAGGGCCCCAGCATAAAACGGCCCAGCTCTGTATACAGAGCCACGTCTCCCATTCCAGCTGGAACGAGAATCTCCTCGTACACCTTTCTTACGCCCTCTCCAATCACAAAAATATCGTTAGGTTCCTGATCCGGGCGGTATGGAATACCGATTCCTCCGGAGAGATTGATGAAGGCAATTTCAGCTCCCGTCTCCTCCTTCAGGCGTACTGCCAGCTCAAACAGCACCTTGGCAAGCATGGGATAGTACTCATTGGTCACTGTGTTGCTGGCTAAGAACGCGTGGATTCCAAAGCGCTTCGCTCCCTTTTCCTTTAAAATGCGGAATGCCTCAAACATCTGTTCTGTGGTCATGCCGTACTTGGCGTCTCCCGGATTGTCCATAATGTCGTTGCTGATTTTAAACAGTCCGCCTGGATTGTAGCGGCAGCTGATGGTCTCTGGAATATGGCCCACTGCCTTCTCCAGAAATTCAATATGAGTGATATCGTCCAGGTTAATCACTGCTCCCAGGCGGTCTGCCATCTGAAATTCTTCCGCCGGGGTATCGTTGGAGGAAAACATAATCTTCTTTCCATCGTATCCCATAGCCTCAGCCATCATCAGCTCCGTCATGGAGGAGCAGTCCACGCCGCAGTCTAACTTCTTTAAAATATCAATGATAAAAGGGTTAGGCGTTGCCTTTACGGCAAAATACTCGCGAAATCCCTTATTCCAGGAAAACGCTCTCTTTAAGCGCTCCGCATTCTCCCTGATTCCCTTCTCATCGTACAGATGAAACGGTGTTTTATATGTCTTTGTAATCTCTTTTAACTGTTCCAGTGTTACAAACGGTTTCTTTTCCATTATATTTCTCCTAACTTCCCCTGTCTTTCGTCTCTAGTCTACTTCAACCACACGCATAATATTTGTGTGGGCTGCCGGTGAATGCCTGTTTGCATATGTGACAATTCCTGCTGTGGCTATCACTACATCCCCAGACCTTACTATTCCTTTTTCCTTCAGCAGCTCAATGGAGGAATACACTAAAACGTCTGTGGAATCTGCGCGTCTGGCATGGAACGGCTTTACGCCCCAGTAAAGCTGCATCTGGCGCACTGTAGTCATGCTGGGAGAAAGTCCCACGATGGTAGCGCTGGGACGCCATTTTGAAAGCATCCTGGCAGTAAATCCGCTGACAGACGGAGCCACGATAGCCGCCGCCCCTAAATCATGGGCAGTCGCTACAGACGAATAACACACTGCATTGGAAATATTCTTCTGATTCTCCTGGCTGACTCTTCTCTGGCGGTAGGAAGCGTAGTCCAGATACTTTTCCGAATCCTCCACAATCTGCGCCATCATTCTGACAGCCTCCACCGGATAGCGGCCCATGGCGGTCTCTCCTGAAAGCATCACTGCGTCTGTTCCGTCATAGACAGCGTTAGCCACATCCGTCACCTCGGCGCGGGTCGGCCTTGGGTTGCGGATCATGGAATCCAGCATCTGAGTTGCCGTGATAACCGGTTTGCATGCCTTATTGCATTTTTTGATGATCAGCTTCTGGATATGAGGAACCTTCTCTGCCGGAATTTCCACGCCCATATCGCCGCGGGCCACCATGATTCCGTCGCATTCCTCCAGAATGGAATCCAGATTTTCAATTCCTTCTGCGTTCTCAATTTTAGCGATAACCAGCATTCTGGATCCGTGCTTCTCCAGAATCTCCTTAATTTCACGGATCGCCCCTGCATTGCGCACAAAGGAAGCCGCAATGTAATCAAAGCCTGCCTGGATTCCAAACAGAATATCCTCTTTATCCTTGTCCGTCAGAGCCGGCAGATTAATTTTTACGTTTGGTACGTTAACGCCCTTTTTTTCACCCAGCTCTCCGCCGTTTTTTACCCGGCAGACAATATCATTTCCTTTTACCTCCTCAACGTCCAGCTCAATCAGGCCGTCGTCGATGAGGATCTGGTTTCCTGGCTTTACGTCTGCCGGAAGACCTGCATAATTGATAAAACCTCTCGTATGATCGCCTACCGTCTCCTCGGTGGTCAGCGTATAGACGTCTCCCTCTTTCAGAGTAACCTTCTTTCCGTCCTTTAAGCTTCCCGTTCGAATCTCCGGTCCCTTCGTGTCTAAAAGCGCCGCGATGGGAAGCCCCAGTTCCTCCCTTACGCTCTCGAGAATCTTAAACCTCCCCATGTGCTCCTCGTAATCACCGTGAGAGAAATTAAAGCGGGCCACATCCATGCCGTTTAAAGCCAGCTGCTTCATCAGCTCTCTGTCATTGGTATTCGGACCCATGGTGCAGATAATTTTTGTTTTCTTCATCTTGTTAATTCCTCCTGTATTCAGCCGGACCCCCATTGCCGGCTTCTTCAACTGGTTTCCCCCGTTTTTCCTGTCCCCTTCTGCAAAACGATTATTCCAAATCCTCCTTTGTCACATGCTTATGCGTATAGAGGTGATCCATACAGTATTCCAGGTTTCCCTCGCACTTGGAACAATAGCGGAACTCCAGATTCGGATCGTCCTTCTCTGTTCTTCCGCAGACGGCGCACTTATGGTGGGTCAGCCTGATTTTTTCTGCCTGGGCCGTCTTCATATCCGACTTGAATTTCTGTTTTCTCTTAATCTCCCTGGGGCTGATTTTGCTGTAATTTCTTGTCATCATAAAGAAAATCACAAAATTCAGCAGAGCCAGGCCGATACAGCTCCTGGCAATCAGGCCTCCAAACAGAAATTCATACAAAAATTCCGCCCCAATAAAAATTCCCAGCCAGTACGCCCGGATAGGCAGCAGCCCATACAGATAGAACTGCATCTGCGGAAACGTAGCCGCAAAAGCGAGAAACAGCGAGTTATTCAGATAAAACGGTGTCAGCGGCACCGATACCCCCATTAAAAAGTAGATCACGAAAGCTGCGATAATGTGGAACAGAATGCCTGAGAAAAAATACAGGTTAAAGCGGAAGGTTCCCCATACCCGTTCCAGCGTCGTTCCCAGCGAATAGTACAAAAACATGGCGATCAGGTTAAAGAAAATGCCTGAAGACGGCGGACAGATTAAAAATGTGACAAGTCTCCACACCTGGCCTCTCAAAACAGCGGCTGCGTCCAGGCAGAGGTACTGATAATACAGTCCGGGCATCACCAGATCAATGACAATTCCCGCTCCGTACATCAAAATAATGTAGTACATCAGATTTGGAACTGCGTATTTTCCAAAGTTCCTTTCCAGTTTTCTTAAAAATTTCATCTCGTTTCCTGCTCTCTCTTTATGATTCATTGCTCGTTAATTCATTATTATAAATTTAGCCGATGTCTTTGTCAAATGAATTGTAGCCATCTTATTTCTTCGTGCATTTTTAATGATTTTCGACGTTTTTTTACAGGATTTTAACGCACCTGATCAATTGTATTCTTTCCTATTCTATGTTAAACTATGGCCGAATAAACCTGTACTACAAAGGAGGGACGGGGACTTACCCCGGTTTGATATATGAAATCCTGTAAGAGACTGGGAATCGACATCGGTTCCACAACCGTAAAAGTTGCAATCATTGACGACAGCGGCAGTATTCTGTTCGCTGACTACGAGCGCCACTTTGCCAATATCCAGGAGACGCTGGCCCTGCTTCTTAAGCGGGCCGTCGAGGCTCTGGGGGAAATGGAGCTTTATCCTGTGATCACCGGCTCCGGCGGACTTACGCTTTCCTCCCGCCTGGAGGTTCCGTTTGTTCAGGAGGTCGTAGCAGTCGCATCCTCGCTTCAGGACTATGCGCCGCAGACGGACGTGGCCATTGAGCTGGGCGGAGAGGATGCCAAAATTATCTATTTCACAGGGGGAATCGATCAGCGCATGAACGGCATCTGCGCAGGGGGAACCGGTTCCTTTATCGATCAGATGGCGTCTCTGCTGCAGACGGACGCCTCTGGTCTGAACGAGTATGCCAAAAATTACAAGGCGATCTACCCGATTGCCGCCCGCTGCGGCGTATTTGCCAAATCAGACATCCAGCCTCTGATCAATGAGGGCGCTACCAGAGAAGATCTGGCCGCCTCCATTTTTCAGGCAGTTGTCAACCAGACGATCAGCGGCCTGGCCTGTGGAAAGCCGATCCGCGGAAACGTGGCTTTTCTGGGAGGTCCTCTTCACTTCCTCTCCGAGCTTCGGGCCGCCTTTATCAGAACTCTGAATCTGGGGCCGGATCAGATTATTGCTCCGGATCACTCCCATCTGTTCGCAGCTGTAGGCGCGGCCATGAACTCCCGCCAAGAAGTAAAAATGGACGCCCAGGCTCTCATCCGCCGTCTGTCTGAGGGAATCCAGATGGACGCTGAGGTAAAGCGCATGGAGCCGCTGTTTGAAAACCAGGAGGCCTATGAGAAGTTCCAGGCCCGCCACGCCAGCCACTGCGTCAAAAAGGGCAGCCTTAAAGATTATAAGGGTAACTGCTTTCTGGGAATTGACGCCGGTTCCACTACCACCAAGGTGGCTCTGGTAGGCGAGAACGGAACGCTGCTCTACCATTTTTACAGCAATAACAACGGAAGTCCTCTGGCTACCGCCATCCGGGCCATGTCAGAGATTCAAAGCGAGCTTCCTGAGGAAGCCCACATTGTCTACTCCTGCTCCACCGGCTATGGAGAAGCCCTGTTAAAGGCCGCTTTCATGCTGGACGAGGGGGAGGTGGAGACTATCTCCCACTACTATGCCGCAGCCTTCTTTGAGCCGGATGTGGACTGCATCCTGGACATCGGAGGCCAGGATATGAAGTGTATCCGCATTAAGGACGGCACGGTGGACAGCGTGCAGCTGAACGAGGCGTGCTCCTCCGGCTGCGGTTCCTTTATCGAGACCTTTGCCAAGTCTCTGAACTACAGCGTCATTGACTTCGCCAGGGAAGCTCTGTTTGCAAAGACTCCCACCGATCTGGGAACGCGCTGCACAGTATTTATGAACTCCAATGTGAAGCAGGCCCAGAAGGAGGGCGCGTCTGTGGCTGATATCTCCGCAGGCCTGGCTTACTCTGTCATCAAAAACGCTTTATTTAAGGTAATTAAAATCACAAACGCCTCTGATCTGGGAGAGCATGTGGTCGTTCAGGGCGGAACCTTCTACAACGACGCAGTCCTCAGAAGCTTTGAGAAAATTTCCGGCTGCGAGGCAGTACGCCCGGATATCGCCGGCATTATGGGCGCCTTCGGAGCCGCCCTCATCGCCAGGGAGCGGTACGACGCTTCAAAGGAAACCACCATGCTCCCCATGGAGAAGATTTTAAATCTGTCCTATAAAACCAGCATGACAAGATGCCAGGGCTGCACCAACCACTGCGTCCTGACCATTAACCGGTTTGACGGAGGGCGTCAGTTCGTCACGGGAAACCGCTGCGAACGCGGTCTTGGACACGCCAAAAAGAAGGCCGACATTCCAAACCTGTTCGATTACAAATACCACCGGATGTTTGACTACGAGCCTCTGACCGCCGATGTGGCGGAGCGGGGAACCGTAGGAATTCCCAGGGTGTTAAACCTGTATGAAAATTATCCGTTCTGGGCTGTATTTTTTAAAGAGCTGGGATTTCGGACGATTCTCTCCCCCCAGTCTACCAGAAAGCTCTACGAGCTGGGCATTGAATCCATTCCCAGCGAATCGGAGTGCTATCCGGCCAAGCTGGCCCATGGCCATGTAGAGTGGCTGATTAAACAGGGCGTAACGTACATATTCTATCCTTGCATTCCTTATGAGCGAAATGAGACGCCTGAGGCAGGAAACCATTACAACTGCCCTATGGTTACCTCCTATGCGGAAAACATCAAGAACAATGTGGAGGAGCTTCACGGCGATAAAATTCTGTTCCGCAATCCGTTTATGGCTTTCACAAACAAGGAGGTTCTCTCCGAAGCTCTTGTGAAGGAATTTACGGAACAGTTCCAGATTCCGGAGCAGGAAATTCTGGACGCCGCCGATAAGGCCTGGGCGGAGCTGATTGCTTCCAGAGAGGATATGAAGAGAAAGGGCGAGGAGACTCTGCAGTGGTTAAAGGAAAACAACCGCCACGGCATCGTTCTGGCCGGACGTCCCTACCATGTGGATCCGGAGATCAACCACGGCATTCCGGAGCTGATCGCTTCCTACGGCTTTGCCGTTCTGACAGAGGATTCCGTGTCCCATCTGGGCCATGTGGAGCGGCCGCTGATTGTCACAGACCAGTGGATGTACCACTCCCGCCTCTACGCCGCCGCCAATTTCGTAAAGACGCAGAAAAACCTGGATTTAATTCAGCTGAATTCCTTTGGCTGCGGGCTGGACGCCGTGACTACGGATCAGGTAAACGATATTCTCACCCGTTCCGGCAAAATTTACACCTGCTTAAAGATCGACGAGGTCAATAACCTGGGAGCGGCCAGAATCAGAATCCGTTCCCTGATTTCAGCCATCCGCGTCCGTGAAATGAAGCACTATGACAAGCCTGCGGTATCAAGCGCTTATAACCGCGTTCTCTTTACAAAAGAGATGAAAAAGGACTACACCATCTTATGTCCGCAGATGTCCCCCATCCACTTTGATCTGGTGGAGGCGGCCATTCGAAGCTGCGGCTACCGGCTGGAGGTACTGCAGAATTCAGACAGAACCGCTGTGGACACTGGATTAAAGTACGTCAATAACGACGCCTGCTATCCGTCCCTGATTGTGGTAGGACAGATTATGGACGCCCTGCTTTCAGGAAAGTACGATTTAAACCGCACGGCTGTTATTATGTCCCAGACAGGAGGGGGCTGCCGCGCTTCCAACTACATCGGTTTTATCAGACGCGCTCTGGAGAAGGCCGGAATGCCGCAGATTCCCGTTATCTCCCTGAATGCCAACGGCATGGAGACCAATCCAGGCTTTTCCTTCACTCTTCCCATGGTGATCAAAGCTTTACAGGCAGTTGTGTACGGCGATATCTTTATGCGGGTGCTCTACGCCACCCGTCCCTACGAGGCCAAACCTGGAAGCGCCAACGCTCTTCACCAGAAGTGGAAGGAGACGTGCATCCAGTCCCTGAGCCGGAAAAAGCCGTCCATGAAGGAGTTCGGAAACAATCTCAGAGCCATTATCTCTGAATTTGACGCTCTTCCCAGAAAAAATGTGGTGAAGCCGAAGGTGGGAATCGTAGGAGAAATTCTGGTAAAATTCTCGCCCCTGGCCAACAATCATGTGGTAGATCTGCTGGAAAGCGAGGGAGCTGAGGCAGTTATGCCGGATCTCTTAGACTTCCTCCTCTACTGTTTCTACAACTCGAATTTTAAGGCTGAAAATCTGGGAGGAAAGAAATCGACCGCCTGGCTCTGCAACGCGGCCATCCAGCTTCTGGAATACTTCCGGCGCACAGCCAGAAAAGAGCTGGAAAAGAGCGTCCACTTTACGCCTCCTGCCCGCATCCACGATCTGGCCGCCATGGCCAAATCCTATGTGTCCCTGGGCAATCAGACCGGAGAGGGCTGGTTCTTAACCGGCGAGATGCTGGAGCTGATTCACAGCGGCACAAACAACATTATCTGCACTCAGCCATTCGGCTGCCTGCCGAACCATATTGTAGGCAAGGGCGTGATCAAGGAGCTGAGAGCTTCCCATCCAGAGGCAAATATCATTGCCGTGGACTATGATCCAGGAGCCAGCGAAGTCAATCAGCTGAACCGAATCAAGCTGATGCTGGCTACCGCCCAGAAAAATCTGGAACGCGAATGTGCGGAGGAGGCCGCCGTTTCCAGGGAAATGGCGTAAGCAGCTGTCCTTCTGTTTATGAATATTTTGTGAATATTTGATTACAAATTTTTTAATGACAAATATTCCTTCCTGTGATAGAATAAAAACAGATAGGAGGTTCTTACTATGGGTTTGAAAACATTTGCCTGCGCTCTTGCGCTGACTTTTTCTTATACAGTTACAGCCTTTGGAGCTGAACCGCAGACTGCTTTGCAGACGCTCTCTTCCGATGTTGTGGAGGCAGCTTCCAATGAAGCGATTCCTATGACCGGTTCTAAAATTGTCACTGATGATTTTTCTTTTGTGGTTCCAGAGCGCTGGACTGGGAAATGTGTCGTACTCCCCACAGAACAGGGCCTGGAAGTGTACGATCAGGAGGATTATGAGAGCGACGGATCCGGCTTTCTGTTTTCCATCTCCGTTTACGAGGACGACAGCTACTCTTCTCTGGAGGATTACGCCATTCTCGGATTCTGCGGAAGTGAAACCTTTGTGTTAGATACCTCGAAAGCTGACGAGAGCAAAAGCGTCAAAAAGGGGCTGAAGGAGCTTCAGGAAACCTTTGTCGCCTTTGCCGGAAATGAAAATTAGATTTGATTTTCTATGAATATTCAAAAACCACACTGCAGGAGTTTTTTGCAGTGTGGTTTTTGTTTTGCAGTTTTGCCGCGCGCCTTCTCTCAGACGCCTTTTATTTCCCATTGATAAGCCGCAATCGCCTGGCTCAACTCCTGTTCAGCCTGCTTGAAGGAATTTTTCTGCTGGAGATAGGAAACTTCCCCTTTGAGATACTCCTGCCTTGAGAGAAGGCCAGACTGATATTTAACCTGAAGAGCGCCGTAATTTTTCTCTGCCGCTTCATAACTGCTTTCTGCTGCCTGAAAAGCCTGTAGTTTCGCAGTCATCTCATTGTAAAGCGTATCCATTTCCAGGTTCTTCCGGCTTTTCGCCTCTGATATTTGGCGGGATTTCAGCTCTGCTTCAGCGCTGCCGCCTGACGAAGAGCCTCTTCTGAGGACCTGAATCTCTGAATCACTGGTCACTGCCAGCTTTTTGTCCTCCTCCAGAACAACTGTGTCAATAAAATCCACATTGGCCGGCGGAATCTCTCCAATCTCTGTATCGTCTGGATTCCTCCCTATTAAGAGAGACAGCTGCGCCTTCATGGATGCTTCGCTTTTTTCTGCTGACTGAAGGGAAATCCGGGCTGTCAGAAGACTCTGCTCTGCTTCCAGGAGCTCCTGCTCTGTAAGCATTCCTGCTTCTGCCATCGTCTGTGCCTTTTCATAGGAAGCTCTGGCGCTTTCCTCCTGTTTTTCTGCCAATTGCCTCTGATCCCTCATCTGGTTATAGCTGCACATCACAGTCTGGGCTGTCTTTACCATGGCATTGACGGAAGATTTCAGGAATTTCGTCCCGCTCACCCCTGTCAGTTTCCTGACGGTGCGGTTCATCTGCGCCACAGAGGCCCCCAGCTGGCTTTCATTCATCTGGTACTGGGCAATCAGTTCCGGGCTTCCATTTTCATTCTCCAGTTCCTCTGCGTATTCCTTCATCTCCTGCTTTGCGGATGAGAGGACCTCTAATGCCTCCTGATAAATTTCCAGATTGGTGTCATACTGGCTGACTGCCGATTTCAGGGAAGCATTTCCGCGTTTCAGCAGTTCCTCCAGCTCCCCGTACTCTATCAGGGAGTCTGTCAGTTCCTCCTCTGTAAAGGAATCCGTCTCCCCGTCTTCTGTTTCCTTTTCTTCTCCATTTTCCCCCAGTCCCGGTCCCTCCAGCTCTGCCTCGTCCCCCTCCCCGGAGCGCAGCAGCTCTGTCTCTGTCACCTCCGGAGACCTGGCCGCCTGGGCGGGAAAGGAGGCAGACAGTGTCAGGAAAAGCAGACTGCCTGTCAGCCATTTGTTTCGTATTTTTTGCTTTTTCTTCAATGAAACATTCCTCCTCGCTTTTTCAAAAACATCAGGATACTGCTGCCAGTCCTGCCACTGCCCAGTCGTATTCCAGTTTGGCAGAAAGAAGCTGGAAAGAGGCTGTCTGTTTCGACGATTCCGCCGTCTCGCAGGCGCTTACGGCTGACGCCAGGCTGTTGGCGCTCAGAAGCCCGGCCTCCTGTTTTTTCCTCGCTGTTTCCAGGGACTGCTCTTTCAGATACTTCGCCTTGACAGCCTGTTCATACTGATTTTCTGCGAGAAGAAGATTCTGATAAGCCATTGTCACATTCGCCCGGACGGCCTGACGCCCGCTTGTCAGCGTTTCCCTGACCGATGCTTCTGTTGTGCTGGAATGTGCGTTCTGCAGCTGCCTGCCCAAAATTTTCAAGTCGTAATTATTCTCCAGTGCCTGTTCGATATCGGTCTCCAGGCTGATGCCCGCTATGGCAGCAGGATCCGGCTCCGGAAGGCTTCCTATTTCTACTGAATCTCCCTCATTCCATCCCAGCATAAGGATGAGGCTGGTTTTTGTCTCCTTCAGGCTGCTCTGTTCAGAAGTGATTTCTGATTTCAGATTCAGCACCGTCTGCTCTGCCGTCAATACCTCAGACTGGACAGCCATGCCTGCGGCAAGCTTTCTCTTTACTGATTCCTCGCTGTTTTCCGCTTCCAGAAGCTCCTGTTCTAAGGATGACAGCTTCTCCACACTGCTCCAGTAGGAAATCATCAGAGACTGTGCCTGTCTGACCAGCTTTTTTTCCGCCTGGATATAGCTCCATTTCACAGTATCCTCATCCTCCACGCTGGCGTCTCCTGATTCCTTCAGGCTTTCCGCTCTCTGCTCATTATTGATATAGGAAGCCAGAGCCGACGCATAGGAAGAAGAATCTGGATCCAGATCCGGCTGGCTGTCGTAAATCTCCTCCGCCGCGTCATAGTATTCCTGCGCAATTTCACTGCTGTCTTTTCCCTGATAATCCTTATAGCTGATTTCATTCTGCCTTACCGTGGTATTGTATTCATGGATCCGCTTGTCAATTTCTTCAAACTCCAGCTTATTGTCACGGATTGCAGCCCACTCTTCCTCCGTATAGGCAAACGGAGGACTGGCCGCCCAGGCCTGAAGCGGAAAGCAGAGCTGGAAGACCGCTGTCATGCCTGCTGCCAGAGCTTTTTTTTGTACCCACCATTTTTTCATTGTCCTTTCACCTCTTCTGCTTTTAATCTATATCCCAGTCCTCATTTATCTTTCTTGGCTTCCGGTTCATCAGCCCGTAGTACACCGGCAGCATGAAAAGAGCCACAAACAGGCCTGCTGTCAGGCCGCCAATATCTACAATCGCCAGGCCCTGGGTTGTGGAACCGCTGCTTCCCATGGCGGCAGCCATTGGAAGCATGCCAAGAATGGTCGTAAGGCTGGTCATCAGCATCGGTCTCAGACGGACAGCACCTGCTTCTATCATAGCAGTTTCCAGGTCCATTTCCATCCGGTACTGATTCACTGTGTCTACATAGAGAATTCCATTGTTGACAACTGTTCCCACCAGAATCAGGAATCCGAGAATGGACGTCATGCTCATGGATACCCCTGTCAGCTTCAGAAATCCAAATGAGCCGATCAGACTGAAGGGAATGGTTGTCATAACCATAACAGAAAACTTCACCGACTCAAACTGGGCTGCCATAACGACAAAAATCAGAAATACCGCCACGGCAATGGCCTGGTACAGGGAGGAAAACTCTTCGTTCATCATACGGTCCATACTGCTCGTTCCCTTTTTGATGGTTCCAGTCAGATTAGGGGCAATCACCTCGCTTTCGATCTGGGCTGAGGTATCCGCACCTGTGTATTCTCCGGTAATAGTTACTTTGAAGGATTGATCCTCCCTGCTGATGGACGACGGACTGTCCTTATACACAATATCTGCTACATCGGTCAGGGCTGTGGCCGTTCCGTCTCCTGCCGTCAGGATTATATTTTTCATCTGATCAATGGACGCATACTCTCCTTCCGGAAACTCCACCTTTACGTCAAGATCCTCTCCGTCCACGGTCAGCGCCGCCGCTGTCATTCCGCTGAGCGTCTGATTCACGGCAGAGCCGATGGAAGAAGCCGTCAGCCCCTTTCTGCTGGCCATAAGAGGATCCACGTCAATGGATACAATGGGAGCATTATTTTCAAAAGAAGAATGAATGTTGATCACGTCATCACGGCTGATGAGCTCTGACACAATCTTATCGCTCAGTTCCTTCAGCTCTCCGTAATCCGTTCCTGTCAGAATCGTCTCATATCCCCGCGTTCTCTGCATAAAGCTCATGGAGCTGCCGGCTGTAACCTCTGCGCTGACATTTTCAATGTCTGACAGCTCCTGCTGCCACTGTTCTGCCAGCTGTGCCGTATCCTCTGCCCTGTCGTCCTTCAGATAAGCTGTAACTGAACCGCTCTGGTTCTGGTACCGGAGCATATAAGAATCTACATTTTCATTAGAAGATACTATCTCCTCAATCCGGGCCAGAGCGTCTTCTGTCTTCTCCTCAAGCAGTCCCGGACGCGTCTCTATCTCTATCTTGATCTGCCCTGTATCGTCTGAGGTGATCAGCTCGCTTCTCATTCCGGATGCCAGATAGAAGGTCGCTGCCAGCATAGCGGCTGAGACAGCCATTACCCTCCCCTTATGGCGAAGCAGCTTTTTCATGACTTTTCTGTAGAAGTTCTGAAGGCGTTCCACTGGCCCTGACATAAAGGAGCTTGACTTCTCCTGGGGCTTATACATAACGTAGCAGAGAGGAACTACTGTAATTGCCGACAGCAGAGAAGCCACCATACAGAACACAACCGTATACCCCAGAGGACCAAACATCTGCCCCGACATGCCCTGAACTGCCGCCAGGGGGAGAAATACTACGCAGGTAGTGGCAGTACCTCCGATAATGGAGGCCAGCACCTGATTGCTTCCCAGCAGGGCCGCCTTGGCGTATCCAAAAATCCCCTTATCCCTGTTTAACTCTGCTGCCCGGAAACAGCTTTCCAGAACTACGATGGAGTTATCCACCATCATTCCCACTCCCAGAACCAGGGCGCTCATGGTAATGACATTCAGCGAAGAGCCTGCCGCGGTTATGGCAATCAGAGACAGCAGAATCGACGTGGGGATGGAGCTTCCTACAATCAGAGAAGCTTTTAAATCTCCAAAAAACAGGAAAATGATGATCATGGAGATAATAACCGACAGTACCATGGTCTCTGCCACATCCTTCAGCGACTCCAAAATCGTGTCTGCCGTATCATTTACCACCTCTGCTGTCAGATCCGGATCAGCGTCCTGGAGTTCTTGTATCGTCTCCCTGACAGCCCTGGAAACCTCAATATCTGTATTGCTCTGATTTTTCATAACAGAGATAGAAATCGTCTCCGCCCCGTCATACCGGGAAATGCCTCCTCTTTTCTCCTCTTTCGTGTGAACATCCGCCACATCCTGCAAGCGGACAATCTCCCCGGTGGACGCAGTGACAGGAACATTCTTTAACTCCTCTATATCCGACGTTTCCAGGGAGGTGGTGACAGACAGCTCCAGATTCCCGGAAACCGTATCGCCGGAAGGAAGGGAGACGTTGGCATTCTGAATTGCCGAAGAAATCTGGGACATGGTCACTTTATACTGATCCATCTTTTCTCGGTTCAGCTCCACCTGGATATATTCTGAGGTTCCTCCCATGGCCTCCACAGAAGCTACAGAAGCAATTTTTTCAAGCTCAGGCACAATCTTCTGTTCCGCATAGCTGTACAGATCCGTCTCCGTTTTATGGCTGATGGACAGCATCATGGACGTCCCTGCATTCTGGCCCATTTCCATGACTGTCGGCGTGTCCATGTCCTTCGGAAGCTGGCGTTCCAGGCTGCTCATTTTTTTAGTCAGCTCATTATACGCCTCATCCATGTCAGTTCCATAATCATACTCCAGCATAATCCTGGCAGAACCGTCGCTGGAGGAGGAACTGATGCTTTTTACACCCTCCAGGGTGCTGACGGCATCCTCTATGGGTTCTGTTACCAGCTCGCTGATATCCTCCGGTCCGGCTCCCTCGTAGCGCGCCATAATCGTCATCATCGGCGTTTCCATCTCCGGCATCTGCTCTAACGAAGCGTGAAATACCGATGAGATGCCAAATACCAGCAGACACAGAAGCGTCATAATAACAGTCACCGGACGTTTCAGAACAAATTTCGTAATTCCCATGATCTTCCTCCTCTGCTATGGTTCCGGCATCGGATCCAGCGGCTCCCCTGCATTTTCTTTTTGCTGCCTGTCTGGCTGTTCGCCTGTTTTCTCATTTTTAAGCTTTACTGTGCTTCCCTCATAGAGCTCTGAGCTCCAGGTGCTGATTACCAGATCTGACTCCGTCAGCCCCGACTGAATTTCAGCCAGATTTGAATCAAAAATTCCCACCTCCACTTCCTGTTTGTGAACTTTTCCATCCTGGTAAAGATAGACGTTTCCCACTCCGCCGTCAAAATAAACAGCATCCACCGGAACTGTCATCACATTCTCCGCTCTGTCAGAAACAAGATAAATCTTCACCACACTTCCCAACGCCACAGAGTCCGCTCCATTTATGCTTCCCTTCACTTCAAACAGGCCTGTGGAGGCGTCTGCCATACCGCTCACCTCTGTAATCGAGCCGCTGTAGGTTTCTCCATCCCTCTCCACTCTCAATTCGCCGCCGGCAGACAGATGCCTGGCCACTCTCTCTGTCACCTTGAATTTCAGTGTCTGGGCTCCTTCTCCTGAAATCACACACAGCTCTTCATTGGCCGACACATGGTCAAATGCTTCGATACTGCAGCTTTCTATTACCCCTGAAACAGGCGCCGTAATATTGCTGTACTCCATCTGGTTTTCGTAGGACATTTTGGCAGACTCATAGGAAAGGCGCGCAGACTCGGCCTGATTCTGATATTGTTCATATTCCTGATCTGAAATATCGCCTCCTGCATACAAAAGCTCCTGGCGGCTCAGCGTGCTCTGAGCAGACTCGTAGGAAAGTCTGGCGGATTCCATGGCATTTTCAGCGGCTTCCACCTGCTTTGTATCGATCACAGCTAACAGCTGCCCCGCCTCCACGGTATCGCCGGCCTTAACCAGAACAGAGGTTACGTCTCCCGCCGCTCTTGCATAAAGGTAAACCACATCTGACGGCTCTACGGTTCCTGTTACAGCTGTCTCCAGTTCAATGCTTCCTGTGCCCGGAGGCTCCGCTGATACAGCCGTCACGTTCATCTGACGATCCATGTCTGCCGGCCTTCCTTCCGGTCTCTTCCCTCCTCTTCCTGATGCGAAGGCAGCCGCCGCTATAAAAATCAGCGCTGCCGGAATCACTATTTTTTTCTTCTTCATCAGGCGATCTGACGTCCGAAGCAGCCATTCCCGATTCAGGTTCTTTTTATCCATAACGCTTCTCCTCTCATATATTCTGAAAAGCAGTATACCATTTCTCCTTAAATTGAATTTAAACCCTCTTTAAACTGAATATAAACTAATCTTGAAACTTTTGTGTCTCTGTTTATGGAAAGTTAACATTCCTGTGCTATACTGTTCTCATCAGAAGGAAAATAGCTGCCCTGCAAGGCGGCAAAGAGAGGTGAAACTGATGTTCAATATTCTTGTAGTTGAAGATGACAGGAAACTGAGAAATCTGTTCTGTACCGTTCTGTCCCACAGCGGATACTGTGCCATACCGGCAGAAAACGGCATGTCCGCTCTCGGAATCCTGGATACAGAATATATCGATCTGGTTATTTCTGATATTATGATGCCTGGAATGGATGGATATGAGCTGATTGAAACCTTAAGAGAACACGGATATACGATGCCGATTCTGATTATCACTGCCAAGGCTCAGTTTGAGGACAAGCAGAGAGGTTTCTGGGCAGGAACTGACGACTATATGGTAAAACCCATTGATGTCAATGAAATGGTACTCCGTGTAGGCGCGCTTTTAAAGAGAGCCCGCATTTCCACTGAACGGAAAATTGTCTGCGGCAATACGGTTCTGGACTATGACGCCCTGACAGTCCGCTGCGGCAGAGAAGTCTCCCTGCTTCCCCAGAAGGAATTCTATCTGCTCTATAAGCTGATGGCCTATCCCAATAAAATCTTCACCAGAAGACAGCTGATGGATGAAATCTGGGGGATGGACTCTTCCTCCGAGGAACGGACTGTGGACGTCCATATTAACCGGCTGAGGGAGCGTTTTAAGGACTGCACGGATTTTCAGATTCAGACCGTGCGGGGACTGGGATACAAGGTGGTGAAGCAGGAGTCATGAAACGTCATATATCTCCCATTAAATTTTATATTATTTTGATTATCCTGGCCTGCACTACAGTTACCCCTACATTGGCCGGATGGCTTCTTTTTCACTTTTCCGACTGGAAATACGGTCCGAATCCCTATTTTCCGCTGATGAATACGCTGATTGAAAGCCTGCTTGCAGGAATTTTTCTGACTCTGATGATTAACCATTTTCTGCTGTCTCCGATTATGTCTTTTATAGACGCTATCAACCAGGTTTCAAAAGGCGATTTTTCTGTCCGGGTAAAAACTGATTATTCCTCTCCGGAACTGGATGAATTAGCCGGCCATTTTAATAAAATGGTACAGGAGCTTGGAAGCATCGAGGCTCTTCGGAATGATTTTGCCGCCAATATCAGCCATGAATTCCGCACTCCTCTGGCTGCCATTGAAGGGTATACAACTCTGCTGCAGGATCACAGCCTGTCCGATCAGGAGCGGGATGAATATACACACATTATCATTGACAGCGTCCGCCAGCTGTCCAGCCTGTCCGAAAATATTCTTTCTATGTCCAGACTGGAAAAGCAGGAGATTGTCACCAACAAAACCACCTACTCGCTGGACGAGCAGATCCGCCAGGCTGTGCTCCTCTTAGAGCCCCTGTGGAGCGAAAAAAAGATGGAACTGGACATCGACCTGGAATCAGCCCTCTATTACGGCAACTGCGACATGATGATGCAGGTCTGGCTGAATCTTCTTCATAATGCTATCCAGTACACTCCGGCAGAAGGCACAATCTCTGTTTTTCTAAAGAAAACAAAGCACAGTCTCCTGATTACAGTTGCAGATACAGGCATCGGCATGGACGAGGCTACTCTGTCCCATATTTTCGATAAATTTTTCCGGAAAGATAAGGACTCCTCTCCCGGAAACGGCCTGGGATTGCCTATGGTGAAACGGATCCTCCAGCTGAATCAGGGCTCTGTCACAGTTGAAAGTACGCCTGGCAGCGGATCCTCCTTTGTGGTGACGCTCCCTGTGCAGAAATAGAGCAGCTTTTCATTAAAAAAGACGGATCTGACTCTCTGTAAGAATCAAATCCGTCTTCTTTTTTCATATTATATATCTGTCTATTTGCCGCTTCCCGTTTTTCCGCTTCCAGCATAGGAAACGTACATCTGCGTAGTCGCCATATCGGAGTGTCCTAAAATCTGCTGCACTGCCTTGATATCAGCTCCGCTGCTGATAAGATGAGCCGCAAAGGAATGGCGGAGTGTGTGGGGCGTAATGTCTGCCTGAATTCCTGCCTTCTCCCCGTAGTATTTTAAAATTTTCCAGAATCCCTGTCTGCTCATGCGGTCTCCGCTGCAGTTGACGAACAGCCACTCCGACTCCTTCTGTTTTAAAAGCTCCGGTCTGGAGTGCTTCATATAATCGTCAAGAGCCTTCTTCGCCACACGGCCAAAGGGAATGGTTCTCTCCCGGCCGCTGTCGCTGCAGGTGATAAATCCAATGGTCATATTCACATGGGACAGGCTTAGATTCATCAGCTCTGACACACGGATTCCTGTGGCATAGAGAAGCTCCAGCATCGCTTTATCACGAATCTCCTTCGGAGTCCTGCCGGACGGCTGAGCCAACAGGCGGGTCACCTCTTCTACCGTTAAAATCGCCGGAGCCTTTTTTTCAATTTTAGGCGCCCTCACTAAATCTGCCGGATTTCTCCTGATCCGTCCTTCCGAAAATTCATAGTGAAAAAATGCCTTGATTGAGGCCAGCATACGCGAAATAGTGGCAGGGGCCTTTCTCTCTTTTTCCAGAAAAAGGATATAGGAATCCAGACTGGTCTTCGTCACCTTCCCAGCCTCTCTCACTCCCCTATCTTCCATATAAGATGCAAACTGCAGTAAATCGCGTCTGTACGAGAGAATCGTATTCTGCGACATCCGTTTTACGTCCTGGAGATATACCGCAAATCTCTCTATCTCATCAAACATACTTCGTCCCCTAATCGTTCTGTATTGCTGTAAAAACAAGGCAAAATCCGCTTGTAACTACCATTATATCTATATTTTCCCCATAAATCAAACACATTTTTCCCACTTTTCCGCAGCCTTTCATAGGATTGACAAAAAATACACAAGATATGGTTTTATCGTCCTTATCAACGCAAGATATTGAATTTTTTTCCGCTTTTTTTAGTAAAAAAAGATTGCTCCTATCCATGATATCCATCTGGGATTCAGCCATACCTCTGCGGCGGATCCTGCCGCCAGAACTGCCAAAAGAATCAGGAATGCCGCCGCCCGGACCTTTTTTTCTTCTTTCAGGCCCCATCGAACCAAAACGGCTGCTGCAGGCGCATAAAAAAGACATTGGGGAAACAATGCCAGGAGAAACAGTGGAAGAGCAAGAAAGCCTGTCTCAGCAGTGAGCGCAGAAAGCACTGCGGCCATAGAAAATCCGACAGCCGATGACGCCAGACATAGGACTGCCAGGCTGCAGGGCGTCATTCCTGCCAGCCAAACCACAGCCGCCAGACCAGCCCTCCTCACAAATACAGAATAGAAGGCTCCCTCCTCTGCTCTGAGCCTGCATTGGGGCCGGCTCGTCCATACGCGCCCTAATATTCCCAGCGTTTCCTGTATGTTTTCCGGCAGACGGTTAAACCACAGACTGGCCGCCATGGCAGATAAAAACAGACAGAAAAGCAGCGGCATAAGAGGTTTCCTTCGGAACGCTCCAAGAACTGATTTCATCATCCTGTTCCGCTTTCCTTTTTTTCATCTTATGCCGCTGTCTTTCATTCCAGACGCGCTATTTTTCTATTTCTGACATCCATATTTGACCGCGTAAGCAAGAATGGAAGCCGCAGTCTTACCGTCTGTAATAGTCCCGGAATAAATCAGCTTCAGCAGATCCTCCAGTTCCCATTCCTCCACCTGAATATTTTCATCTGGATCCAGGTGCTGCTTAGACGGAATCAGGTTCCTGGCCACAAACACATCGATTGCCTCATCGCAGAAAGCAATGGTTGTGTTAATGCTTAAGAGATATTCCAGATGCTCTGTTTTAAATCCAGTCTCTTCCTCCAGCTCTCTGTATGCGCACTCAATCTTCGGCTCTTCCGGGTAGTCCAGCGCTCCTGCCGGAATTTCCAGAGTGTAGCGATCCAGCGCGTTTCTGTACTGGCGCACCATCAAAAGCTTTCCCTCTTTTGTCACAGCCACCACAGCCGCCGCGCCGTTGTGGTGGATATAGTCCCACTTTGCCTCATGGCCGTTAACCTGAACCGTGTCCTGGTATACCTTCAGAATGGCTCCCTGATACTTTAATTCCCGGTTGACTCTCTTTACAGGAATGTCTGCCAGATTCTTTGCTGCTTCTGCCTCTTCTGCTGTTCTTTTATTTTTCTCCATAGAATTTTCCTTCTTTCTCCTTCCTGCTGCCTTTTTTTTGTTATTTCATATTCAGACATTTCTCATAGCAGGCGTCGGCCGCTTTTATCACTGCGCTGCGGAAACCATGCTCTTCCAGAGCCGATACGGCTGCAATCGTAGTGCCGCCTGGAGAACATACCCGATCCTTCAGCGTTCCTGGATGTTCCCCCGTTTCAAGAACCATTTTAGCGCTTCCCATCACTGCCTGAGCTGCCATACGATATGCCGTATCTCTGGGAAGACCGTATTTTACCGCGCTGTCCGCCAGCGCTTCGATAAACATATAAACGTATGCAGGAGAACTTCCGCTGGCACAGACGACTGCGTTAATCAGCCTTTCCTCTACCAGCTCCATGGTTCCGAAGGATTCAAAAAATGTGCGGATCACCGCTTCCTCCTCCTGGGTGAATTCCTTCCTGTCATAGCAGACTCCAGTCACTCCCATTCCCACCAGGGCCGGCGTATTCGGCATCGCTCTGACAATTCTCTTATCCTGCCCCAGAGCTGCTTTTAAATCTGCAATCGTTACAGATGGAGCGATTGAAATAATGATCTGTTCCTTTTTAATAATATCCTTCACATCATCGAGAACCATGTGATAAAACTGCGGTTTTACTGCCAGAACTACAAACTCTGCCTGAGAGGCACATGACTGATTATCTCCTGCCGCCTCAACCCCTGTCTCCCGGGAAACTGCCTCTGCCCGTTCCTGATTTGCATCCGTCAAAATCAGTTCTGTCCTATCAAACACCTGCAGCAGTCCTTTTAAAATGGCATATCCCATATTTCCCATTCCAATAAAACCAATTTTTTTCATTCTGCGTTCTCCTCCATCTGTCTTCTTCTCTTCTTTGTTTCCTTTGAAGGCTGGTTTCATTTTAAACCTGTGGTTTTTCTCTGTCAAGAACAGCGTCAGAAAAGCCGAAGAGGGAAGCCTGCCTTACCGGTACTACCGATAAGGCAGGCTTCCCTCTTTGCCTTCATTTCGCTGGCTGTGATGCTCAGAACATGTTTGTTTCCTTTATTTACTTCGCATAATCCGTCACTCTGGACTCGCGAATTACATTTACCTTGATCTGGCCAGGATATTCCAGTTCTGCCTCGATTCTCTTGGAAATTTCCCTTGCCATCAGTACCATTCCATCGTCGTTTACCTGTTCCGGTACAACCATGATTCGTACTTCCCGGCCTGCCTGGATTGCAAAAGACTTATCGACTCCCTTAAAGGAGTTTGTGATATCCTCCAGCTGTCTCAGACGGTTTGTATATGTTTCCAGAGTTTCCCGCCTTGCTCCAGGTCTTGCGGCTGAAATCGTATCAGCTGCCTGAACCAGACAGGCAATCAGGCTCTGCGGCTCCACATCGCCATGATGGGATTCCACTGCGTTAATGACAATGGCTGATTCCTTATACTTTCTGCACAGATCCACTCCAAGCTTCACATGTGTGCCTTCCATCTCATGGTCAACAGCCTTGCCAATATCATGTAATAAACCGGCTCTTTTTGCCGTGCGGACGTCGACTCCGACCTCTGCGGCTAACAGTCCGGCAAGCTGCGCTACCTCAATTGAATGCTTTAAGGCATTCTGTCCGTAGCTTGTCCTGAATTTCATCTTTCCAAGGAGCTTCACTAACTCTGGGTGGATTCCATGAATTCCAACCTCCAGAAGAGCTGCCTCTCCCTCTTCGCGCATCATGGTTTCAACTTCCTTCTGCGCCTTTTCTACCATTTCCTCGATTCTCGCCGGATGGATTCGTCCGTCTACAATCAGACGCTCCAAAGCGATTCTGGCAACCTCTCTTCGAATCGGATCAAAGCCAGAAAGAACGACTGCCTCCGGTGTATCGTCGATAATCAGCTCTACGCCGGTTAAAGTCTCCAGGGTTCTGATGTTTCTTCCTTCTCGTCCGATGATTCTGCCCTTCATCTCATCATTGGGAAGCTGTACCACCGATACAGTAGTCTCTGCCACATGATCTGCCGCACAGCGCTGAATCGCGGTGACTACGTAGTCTTTAGCCTTCTTATCGGCCTCTTCCTTCGCTTTTGCCTCCATCTCCTTAATCAGCTTTGCGGTATCATGCTTTACATCTTCCTCAACGGATTTTAACAGGTATTCCTTCGCCTGCTCTGATGTAAGGCCGGAAATCTTTTCCAGCTCCTGCATCCCTTTCTCGTAAAGCTCTTCCACCTCTGTGGTTCTCTTTTTCAGAGCGTCCTCGCGGGTATTCAATCCTGCCTCACGCTTTTCAATGGCCTCTGACTTCTTGTCCAGATTCTCTTCCTTGCTCAGCACACGTCGTTCATAGCGCTGAAGCTCTGCTCTTCTTTCCTTTGTTTCTTTCTCAAGCTCATTCTTTGTCTTCAGTGACTCTTCCTTCGCTTCAAGGAGAGCTTCTCGCTTCTTTGTCTCTGCAACCTTTAATGCTTCATCTATTATTTCCCTTGATCGTTCTTCTGCACTGCCAATCTTTGCCTCATAAGTTTTCTTCTGATGATTAACAGCGACGAACCAAGTAATAACAGCAACAATAACCGCCGTAACAACGCACATAATTATTACTTGTGGCACAGGAGCACCTCCTTATTTAGTTTTCATTGTACATATCAATACAACACTACAATTTTAAACTGTTTTATACACTATGTCAAGTATAATAGGAAGTGTTTCCTCTTTTTCGTCACTATCTAACAAACGTCTCAGAGAGAACTCTCCGCACAGTATCATAGGAAAATCCCTTCCTCATCAGATAGGCCGTCTGCCTGGCTGTCTCCTTCTGATCCGCCTCCTCCGGATGAAATCTCCGTTTCTCGAGAATCCGGCGGATCTGCGCTTCTTCATCCACCGGATTCTCCTCCATCAGCCTGCTTACGCACTCTCTGCTGATGCCTTTCCGGCTTAACAGAGCGGCCAGCTCTGCGCGGCTTTTTCCGCTGGCATGAACCTCTATAAAATTTCTGGCATACTCCTCATCGTCGATATATCGGTACTGCTTCAGCAGATCAATCACATAATCGACAGCTGCCGGAGGATAGCTGTTATCCCGCAGCTTCCTCCGCAGCTCCTCCTCGGTCCTGGCCGAACACTTGAGCCAATAGACTGCCCGCTCTCTGGCGCGCTTGAATATGATTTCACGGAGAATTTTCTGATACAGCTCCTCTGCCAGCTCCCCGCCTTCCTCCAGCCCCAGCTGTCTTATCTCGCCCAAGTAAAGAGCAAATGCGAATTCTCCATCAGCAAATATTTTCTTTCTTCTCCTGTCCAGAGTCTCAATCCTGTCGATAATCATGCTTACTCTTCTGAATCAAATTCAGGCATAGCAAGCTTCGCCGCATCTGCCTTCTCTGCGCCTTTCTCCTCCTCGGAAGCTCCGTCCAGGCTGTACTTAGCCCGAACCTTAGCCTCTATCTCCTGGCACATCTCCTGATTTGCCTGAAGGAATCCCTTGGCATTCTCACGTCCCTGTCCAATCTTGCTTCCATTATAAGCGTACCAGGCACCGCTCTTCTCCACAATATTCTCCTTCACAGCCAGATCCAGGATATCTCCCTCCTTTGAGATGCCCTTTCCGAACATAATATCGAACTCTGCCTCCTTAAACGGCGGAGCAATCTTGTTTTTCACAACCTTAATACGGACGCGGTTTCCAACCATCTCGCCGCCCTGCTTTAAAGTCTCGATTCTCCTGACATCCATGCGGACAGAAGAATAGAACTTCAGCGCGCGTCCTCCTGTAGTCGTCTCTGGATTTCCGAACATCACGCCTACCTTCTCACGAAGCTGGTTAATAAAAATAACAATACAGTTGGACTTGCTGATAATCGCAGTCAGCTTTCTCAGAGCCTGAGACATCAGACGGGCCTGAAGTCCCACATGGGAATCTCCCATCTCACCGTCAATCTCTGCCTTAGGCACCAGAGCCGCTACAGAGTCCACAATCACAATGTCAACAGCGCCGGAACGTACCATGGTCTCTGTAATTTCAAGAGCCTGCTCTCCATTATCCGGCTGGGAAATGTAAAGATTGTCAATATCCACACCGATATTTTTCGCATAAACAGGATCCAGAGCGTGCTCCGCGTCGATAAATCCCGCAATGCCGCCTCTCTTCTGGACTTCCGCTACCATGTGCAGGGCAACGGTCGTCTTACCGCTGGACTCAGGTCCGTATACCTCGATAATACGGCCTCTCGGCACGCCGCCCAGTCCCAGGGCAATGTCAAGACTCAGAGAGCCGGTCGGAACTGTCTCAATGTTCATATTCGCGCTGGAATCTCCCAGCTTCATCACGGATCCCTTACCGTATGCCTTCTCGATCTGTGTCAATGCGGCGTCAAGCGCCTTCAGCTTCTCTTCCCTATCCATAATATCCTCCATCTCTGCTGTTTTATCCTGATTTTCAGCATCCTGCTCTGCTTCTCAAATATAAAGTCAAACGTCCTTCTCGTCATCAGTTTCTCAAAAATAGAACAAGTGTTCTGTTTATGTAACTATCATAGTATAGCCGTTCTCAAATGTCAACTGTTATTTTGTTTTTATTCTGTAAAATCCTCAAAATGAAATAGCTGCCGAAACGGCGGAAGGTAAACTCTGAGCCTGTAAAACAGGACGGAAAATAAAGAATTGTTTTGTGTTCTTAGTGTACCACATTCCCCGTTCTCTGTCCAGCCGGATCCTCCCGCTTTTTTCCTATGTTTTTCCTTCTTTCAGAGCTTCCGCCCTTCTGCCTCTTTGACATTTCTCCCTCCCCGTTGACATTCCGTCCTGTTCTATATATAATCGTTATATTATACGGTACAAAGGAGTTTTTACAATGTTAAGCAATCGTGTTTGGGCATTGACTCCCGCCAAAATTATTTTAGGCGGATTCTTTCTGATTATCACGGCTGGAGCCCTTCTCCTGACTCTGCCTATCTCGTCAAAAAGCGGAGAAATGACTCCTTTTATTGACGCGTTTTTTACAGCGACCTCAGCCACCTGCGTGACAGGTCTGGTGGTCCATGATACCTATACCTACTGGTCTGTGTTCGGCCAGTCTGTCATCCTTCTTCTGATTCAGATAGGAGGAATGGGCGTCGTTACTCTGGCCATTGCCATCACGATTCTTTCAGGAAGAAAAATCGGTTTAAAGCAGCGCTTTGTCATGCAGGAATCCATCTCAGCCCCCCAGGTAGGCGGCATTGTCCGTATGACGAACTTTATTATTAAAGGCACGCTGCTGCTGGAGCTGATCGGCGCATTTATTATGGCAGTTCAGTTCTGCCCGCAGTTTGGAGTGATAAAGGGAATCTGGTTTTCCATTTTTCACTCTATTTCAGCTTTCTGCAATGCAGGTTTCGACCTGATGGGCGGCACTTCCGGCCTTTATTCCTCCCTGACCAGCTACCATTCCAATCCTCTGATTGTCGTTCCGGTTATGCTTCTGATTGTAGTAGGAGGAATCGGCTTTTTTGTATGGGACGATATTATCCAGCACAGAGAGACGCGCAGAGCGTTCCGTCTTCAGACAAAGGTAGTTCTCACCTACACCTTTTTTCTGATTCTGATCCCGGCAGTTCTCTTTTTCCTGTTCGAGTTTACGCCTCAGCGGTGGGAAGGGTATTCGCTGGCTGATCGGCTCTACGCGTCCTTCTTTCAGTCGGTTACGCCCAGAACAGCCGGTTTTAATACAGTTCCCCTGGACGGGCTTTCCACCCAGGCCCAGCTTTTGACCATCATGCTGATGATTATCGGAGGATCCCCCGGTTCTACGGCAGGAGGCATTAAGACGACCACCTTTGCGGTGGCGCTTTTGTGTATCCGCTCTGTCTTCCAAAATCAGGAGGGGATCCACTGCTATAAGAGGCGAATCCCCTACGCGATTCTGAGAAACGCCATTGCCATTCTGGTTCTGTATCTGAGCCTGTTTCTGGCAGCCAGTTTTCTCATTACCTGGGCGGATGGAGTAACGCTGATGGAGTCTTCCTTTGAAGCGGCCTCCGCCATTGCCACAGTAGGCCTTTCTCTGGGTATTACGGAGGATTTGAGCCTCTTTTCAAAAATGATTCTGATTCTTTTAATGTATTTTGGACGAGTTGGCGGACTTACCATGCTGTATGCCCTCACAAACCATAAAAAATTCCCCTTCCACCTGCCTGAGGAGAAGATCACGGTAGGTTAAGCTGGAAGAGGCAGACGGAGGTGTTTTATGAAATCAATTCTTTTGATCGGACTGGGACGTTTCGGCGCTACTATGGCTATGAAGCTTCACGAGCTGAAGCATGAGGTCATGGCGATTGATATTTCGGAGGAGCGTATCAACGCTATCCTTCCCTATGTCACCAGCGCTCAGATTGGAGACTGTACGAACGAGCAGTATATGTCCTCCATCGGCGTCAGAAATTTTGATTTGTGCATCGTAGCTATTGGAGATAATTTCCAGAGTTCCCTGGAGACGACGGCTCTCTTAAAGGATCTGGGCGCTAAGTTTGTACTCTCCCGCGCCAACCGTGATATTCACGCCAAGTTTCTGCTTCGAAACGGCGCGGATCAGGTTGTCTATCCAGAAAAAGAGATGGCAATCCGGTCTGCGGTCCGCTACAGCACCGACAATATTTTCGACTACATTGAGCTGACTCCGGATCATTCCATCTACGAGGTTCCCGTTCCCTCCAGCTGGATAGAAAAAAGCATTGTTCAGATCAATGTGCGCAACAAATACCACATCTCCATTCTGGCCGTCAAGCTGGGAAAGGAGCTTCGGACTCTTCCAGGAGCAGATTACGTCTTTATGGGAAATGAAACGCTGGTCATTCTGGGGGCCAATACTGATATTAAAAAATTTCTCTCCACAGCTAAATAAGAAATGAAGCAAAAAGGAAGCGTTAAGCAGCTGTTTTATGGCCGGAACGCTTCCTTTTTATTTGTTTTTTATCTGTTCTTTTCAGTTTGGGAGCGGTAAACCTGTCTCCTACAGATCCACGGCCGCTCCAGTTTCAAGGAGCCTGCATGTATCCCCAAAAACTGCTTTCATTTTTCCAATCCCATAAATTCCAGTACAGTGAACCGGCATCAAGACAGAAATATCCATCCCTTTCAGGGCTTCAATCGTCTGATCGATTCTCTCATCTCCTGCCGCCGATAAGTGCATACCGGCCAGGACACTGTAAACAGGCCTGCCTGGAAAGGATTTTTTCACATAGGACAGGCAGTTTATAATACCTGCATGGCAGCATCCGGCAAATACGCAGAGTCCTTTTTCTGTCTCTATTACAAGAAGCTGCTCATCCTCCATATAATCCGGCTGTTTTTCTCCTCCTCTGTCAATGAAAAAAATTCCCGGTTTTTTCTCAAACGGCACTGTATAGGGCACGTTTCCCAGCACCCACACTCCCGGAAAAATTTCCTGCTTATCCTCTGTCAGAACCTCCGTTTCCCGAAGAAGCTCCTGTTTCCATGGAATACCGATTATGCGATACGTTTTTTTATCATCATTGATTGCCTGCTTATTTAAGAAGGCTGTTTTCCGCACATAAACAGGAGGCAGCTTCCTCTGTTTTGCCAGATATTCCAGCCCGCCGCAGTGATCGAAATGGCCATGGCTCAGGATAATGGCGTCCAGATCAGACAGAGTCTCCCCTATTTTCTCTGCATTGTGCAGAAAAACGTCTGTCTGCCCTGTATCGAACAAAATCTTTCTCCCCTGGTGAACAATCAGGACTGAGAGTCCGTGTTCTGCCAGAAATCCTCTCTTTCCCGCCGTATTTTCATTTAATACTGTAAATCTCATATGTTCTCCTTTACTTATTCCACGAAACGTCCTACGTCGAGAAGCCCCCAGCCCTGCTGATTCCGGGGAAGTCCCAAATCTACTGCCCTCTCCCTCAGGCGGAGCTTCACCTCCAGATTCGTCATATCCGGATATTTTTCTAAAAGCAGGGCAATGGCTCCAGATACCAGAGGCGTCGACATGGATGTGCCGCTCTTTCCTGTATAGCAGCCGCTTCTGTTGGCGCAGCTGATAATGTGCGAACCGGGCGCTATGATATCCGGCTTCAGCACACAGGCGCTGGTAGGCCCCCTCCCAGAATAGTCGACCATTCTGCTCCCGGCTACGTCCACCTCCTTATGATCGTCTGAGCAGCCCACAGTAATCACCTTGCGGCTGATTCCCGGCGTAGTGATGGTATAGCGCCCTGGACCGTTATTTCCAGCCGCTACCACCACTACCAGTCCCGCATCCCAGGCGGCGTCCACTCCCTTGACAAGAGCTGAATTTTCATCCATCCCTTTCTTATTAAAGGAACCGACCGATATGTTTACAATCCGTATGCCAAACTCCTCTTTGTGTTCCCGGATCCACTTCAAGCCGGCCAGAACGTCGGAGGCGTACCCATTTCCCCTGTGATCCAGCACCTTCAGGCTGATCAGGCTGCACCCTGGCGCGACGCCGTGATACCGTCCGCCCGACTCCAGGCCGGCACCTCCTATAATCCCTGCAATGTGCGTCCCATGACCGTTGTCGTCATAAGCCTCTCTTCTCCCCTTGACAAAATCTGCAAAGCAGACGACTCTATCCTCAAAATCCCGGTGAGGAAAAATCCCCGTATCCAGAACTGCTACTCCAACACCCTTTCCTGTCAGGCCAAGCCGATACGCTCCGTCGCAGTGAATCCAATTCTTTGCCTGATCCATTCCCAGTTTCCTTCTTCCTTTTCTATCAGAATATTCAGGCGGACAGGGCAATGTATACATGATTCCGTCTCTATGGTATAATGACTCCAAAATGCAGCTGTGCTGTGCACATCTGCCGCTGCCGCTGGCAGCTAAACTATTTTGTCGTTACCATATCAGGTGAAAACAAATGTCTGCTTCGCAGCCGCTTGTTTTCCTGCTGATATGGTATATAATAACTCCACCCCACAGATATGAGCAAAGGAGATGATATCATGACCTTCCCATCCTTTCTGCCTGCGGCAGGAATCGTCCTGGCGGGATGTCTTCTCGTCATCCTGATTATATGCAGGAAAAAGCGCCTCCCCTATGAGGCAAAGCCGCTTCTCACTAAGAGAGAATATGCCTTCTACCGTCTTTTAAAACGGGAAGCCGACGCCAGAGGATTTCTGATCTGTCCCAAGGTAGGGCTGAAAGATTTAATGGAGGTGACGGATAAAAACAATTTCCTCCAATATTTCCGAAAAATTTCTCAAAAACATGTAGACTTTGTCATCTGCGATAAAAATCTCCGCGTTCTGTTTGCCGTTGAGCTGGACGACAGCAGCCATGACACGGCAGACGCCAGAAAGCGGGATCTGTTTAAGGATCAGGCTTTCAGAGCAGCCAAAATCCCGTTAAAACGCATCCGCTATTTTAATGAAGCGTCTGTAAAAGAGCTGTTTCGCTGATTGCCAGCTGATTGCCAGAGCCCTGGCGCTCCAAAAGGCCAGCTCTGCCCTCTGCCTGCCGCCTACTGGGGCGGAAATTTATAGTAGAGCGTCCCCGGCGCGGCTCCTCCCCTGAAGCGTATCAGTTCGCTGACCGTTACCAGCTGAAAGCCCTGTTCTGCAAGCGCAGGAACCATGCGCTCCGTGGCGTCTGCCGTCGGCTTATACAGCTCGTGCATCAGCACAATATCTCCGTCCTTCACCTTTCCCAGTACGGCCGCCACAGTCTGATCTGCATTCTTGGTCGCCCAGTCTCTCGTATCCACGTTCCACAAAATAATCGGCTGATGGATATTGGCAAGCACCGTTGCATTGCTGCCTCCTCCCGGCAGACGCACCAGGGCCGGAGCCGTTCCTGTCACAGCGGCTACCGCCTGATTTCCCATCTCAATTTCTTTTCTGATGTCTGCCGCCCCCAGCTTCTGAAGATATTTGTGGCTGTAGCTGTGATTTCCAATCTCATGGCCTGACGCCTGCATTCTGCGCAGCTCCTCCTGATAGGAACCTGCCCGGTTTCCCACTACGAAAAAGGTAGCCCGCCCATTATACTTCTCCATGCAGTCCATAATCCTGTTGCCCACCGGCGCGTAGGGACCGTCGTCGTAGGTAAGGGCAATCATCGGCTTAGACGGATCAATCAGGCGTCCTCCGCTCATGATGCGCCCGTCCTCCGTCTTTCCATCTGCAGCCTGTCCTTCTGCACCTGCGCTCTGGTCTTTTGAACCGGCTGCCTGATTCTCTGCGCCGTTCTGTCCTTCTGCCTGAGCCTGCTGGTTTTCCTGGAACGCCCCCTCCGGCTGCCCTCCTGTCTCCGCCTGCCCGACAGATTCTGTCTCCATGTTCTGTGCCGGCCCCTCTGCCTGAGCCTCCTTCGCAGACTCCGCCGCTACGGCCGCCCCGTCAGACGCCGGACCTGACGGACCGTCTGCATAGGATGTCAGCCTGCCTGCCGATAAAAGTCCCAGACAAAGGCCAAGCGCCAGCCCTCTCGCTGCCTTTTTTCTGATTTTTTCTGCAATTCTTCTTACTGTCATCTTACACTGCTCCCCCTCTTTCTGATGTCTTCTTTGAGCCTTAATAAGCCCATTATACCTGTTTCACCAGTGGAATACAATTAAGTTTTCCTGACAATTTTCTTCACAATCGGCTCCATTTCAGTCATATGTCCAAAACAATAATTGACATATGCCTGTTTTGCTCCTATACTAAAAGCAGAGCCGTCAAGAACGCCTTCGCGCTGACAAAGCCAAAGTCAGGAGGATTTTCATGTCAAGACCAACAAAATGCCGGCGTGTATGCCATTTTCCCCCTTCGCCTGGTTTTTTTCCCATTCAGAAGGGCGAGGCGGACACACCTGTTATTCTTACTGTAGACGAATATGAAACGATCCGTCTTATGGATCTGGAGGGTCTGTCCCAGCAGGAGTGCAGCCAGTGGATGGAGGTCGCCAGAACTACCGTTCAGAGGATCTATGAGAACGCCAGAAAAAAACTGGCTCTGGCCCTGGTGGAGGGACGTCCTCTGCGCATCGGAGGAGGCGATTACCGTCTGTGCGACGGCCAGGAAAGCTGCGGGCACGACGAATGTTTTAAACGCACCTATCATCAGCAATACGAAAAAAAGAAAGGAGCCGATACTATGAGAATTGCAGTCGCTTATGAAAATGGCCAGATTTTTCAGCATTTTGGCCACACAGAACAGTTCAAAATTTATGACGCAGAGGGCGGGGCTGTGAGACAGTCTGAAATCGTCGACACCAACGGAAGAGGCCACGGAGCTCTGGCCGGAATCCTCCATGCCCTGAATGCTGACGTTTTAATCTGCGGAGGAATTGGCCAGGGAGCAAAGGACGCGCTGGAAGCAGCAGGAATCAAACTGTACGGAGGCGTATCCGGCAGTGCAGACGAAGCGGTTTCCTCCTTTTTAAATGGAACGCTCTCTTTCCAGCCAGACGTTACATGCAGCCATCACAGCGAGCGCCACGGCGAAGGCCATACCTGCGGCGAGCACGGCTGCGGCGAACATGAGCACGGAACTCACGGCTGCGGCGGACACTGCCAGTAAGCGATTCATTTTTTATTGAAAAACCGCCCATTTTTTATTAAAATTTTTAATAAATAAATTCTATTGTCCTATTTACCTTATATATGCTAAGATAGAATTGATTTGTGCCTTCAGGCACATAAAACTATTATCAATCAAGAATCGTTACGACTGAAAGGAAGGAAAAAATGGGCGGATTTTTTGGTGTAACCTCAAAAACAAACTGCACTTTGGATTTATTCTTTGGAGTAGACTATCATTCTCATTTAGGAACGAGGAGAGGCGGTATGGCTGTCTATGGACCGGACGGTTTCAATCGTTCCATTCACAATATCGAAAATTCCCCGTTTCGTACAAAATTTGAGCGCGATGTAGACGAGCTGACAGGAAATCTGGGAATCGGATGTATTTCCGATATGGATCCCCAGCCTCTCTTAATTCAGTCTCACCTGGGAAGCTATGCTATCACCGCTGTGGGAAAAATTTCCAATGAGCAGGAATTAGTTAAGGAAGCTTACGAAAAAGGCCATATCCACTTCCTGGAGATGAGCGGCGGAAAGATAAACGCCACAGAGCTGGTGGCCGCTATCATCAATCAGAAAGAATCTATTGTAGACGGCCTTCTCTACGCTCAGGAGCGTATCAAGGGTTCCATGAGTATCCTTATTCTGACTCCAGAGGGAATTTACATTTCAAGAGACCGATTAGGACGTACTCCCGCCATGATCGGCAAGAAGGAAGGCGCCTACTGCGTTTCCTTTGAAAGCTTCGCTTATATTAATCTGGGATATAAGGACTGCCACGAATTAGGGCCTGGAGAGATTGTCTTTATGACTCCGGATGGCTTTGAAATATTAAGCAAGCCCAGAGAAGAGATGAAAATCTGCTCTTTCCTGTGGGTTTATTACGGCTATCCTACCTCCACCTATGAAGGCGTCAATGTAGAGGCCATGCGTTATGCCTGTGGAAAAATGCTGGCGAAACGGGATCACTCTGACGCAGACCTGGTGGCCGGCATTCCAGATTCCGGTATTGCCCATGCAGTCGGATATGCCAATGAATCCGGTATTCCTTTTGCCCGTCCGTTTATTAAATATACTCCGACCTGGCCTCGTTCCTTCATGCCGGCCAACCAGAATCAGAGAAGCCTGATTGCCCGCATGAAGCTGATCCCGGTAGATACTCTGATCCGCAATAAAAGCCTGCTTTTAATTGACGATTCCATTGTACGCGGAACACAGCTGGGCGAAACGACCGAATTTTTATATGAAAGCGGAGCTAAGGCAGTACATATCCGCCCGGCCTGCCCGCCTTTAATGTTTGGATGCAAATATCTGAACTTCTCCCGCTCCAACTCTGAGATGGATCTGATCACACGCCGGATTATCAGAGAACGGGAGGGAGAAAATGTCTCCGAAGAGCTGTTAGCCGATTATGCAAATCCAGACAGTACAAACTATAAGGAAATGGTAGAAGAAATCCGCAAAAAACTAAATTTCACTACGCTTCAGTTCCATCGTCTGGACGATCTGGTGGAATCCATCGGAATTTCTCCCTGCAAGCTCTGTACCTACTGCTGGAGCGGAAAAGAATAGTCCTGATACTGAAATTGAGAGATCCGGCTGCCGGATCTCTCAATTCTATCTGGTTCTATTTTTCTTTTTCTCTCTCCTTTTCCAGAACCATGGCATACCGATTGCAGGCATCCTTCAAACAGGCGATAAGCGGCTTCTGCGTCATAGCAAAATAACGGCTTCTGATTTCCTTTTCCAGCAGCTCCATATCTGTTTTCAGGCTTTTTCCAACTATCATATCTGCTACAAAATCCCTGGTTACTCCCAAAATCGTATTGCAGTCCATATTGATAATGGTTCCGCTCTTTTTCTCCAGTACCAGGCTGATGTAAAACTCCCCGTGAAGGCTGTAAATGGCGTCTTCGCGGCTGGGCTTGGCCTGTCCTACAATTAAAATAGTATTTTTTTCATATTTCATATACTTTTCTCCTTTTACAGACTACTATTCTGTATTATCCGCACCTTTGTCACAGCAGGCGCAGAAATAACAAATTTTTCCTCCAAAATTTGTCGTGCCGGTCTGATGATAGTCCTTGACACCCCGTGTTAAAAACGGTACAATGATACTGAAAATCATACGGATTCTTTTATTTATAGGGACTCCTGCCCGGATGATCCCATTGTAAATAAGAGCCATGAATCTGAACAGGAGGAGTGGCTTTTTTTGTTTGTCCAGACTGTATCCTGACAGAAAACAGACAGAAAAACAGCTCAAAATGGGAGGTTCAATATGACTTTTTTCAGTAAACTTAATTCGATTATGAGACAGGATTTCGGCAGCCGCGGACTTATGAAGGCTCTTCCAGAGGCGGATCTGGATCTTGTTTCCAGAGAACTCGCGCAGGCCAGGCGCGTTCTTATTCTCACTGGCTTTCCTGTTATCTGCCCCGACCAAACAGTGACAGGAGAGACGGACGGACCTTTGGGAACCGCAGATTTAGCCTTTGCCCTGGAAGCAAACGGGTGTCAGGTTATGGCTGTGACAGACTGCCATTCCTCAGCTATTCTCAAGGCTGCCCTCTCTGTCCGCTGCCGCGAAGCCAGAATAGCTGTAATTCCGGAGACAGGCGCTGAATCCTTTGCAGAGGATCTTTTAGACGCCTTTTCTCCCACCCATGTAGTTACTCTGGAACGGCCTGGCAAAGCCTGCGACGGCCATTATCACAATATGCGGGGTATTGTCATTGATTCAATGACTGCGGACGCCGACTGCTTTCTCTCCCTTGCCAGAGAAAAGAACATCTGCACAATTTCCATAGGGGACGGCGGAAACGAAATGGGTATGGGCGCGTTCCGAAAAGAGATAGAATCTTTCGTTCCCCTTGGCAGCGAAATCTGCTCTCAGCAGGGTGCCGACTATGCCTTGGCCAGCGGAGTATCTAACTGGTGGGGAATCGGAGCCGCCGCTCTTCTCTCCAGAGAAACGCAGAAATTTCTGCTTCCGGATGAAGAGCAGGAAACGGAAATGCTCCGCCGCGTCCTTCAGGCCGGAGGAGCAGACGGCGCCACAGGACTTCGTGAAATGACTGTAGACCGTCTCCCCCTGGCTGTACATCTGGAAATTTTAAAAGAAGTTTCTTCCCTGGTTCTTGAAGAACTGAAGCTGGGAGCCGCCTGATTCCTGTCCTGACCTACAAAGGAGACTTCATGGAAATCAATTACGATTACTACCGGATTTTTTACTATGTAGCCAAATACAAAAGCTTCACACAGGCGGCCCATGTCCTGCTGAATAATCAGCCTAATATCACCCGTTCCATGAACAACCTGGAAAATCAGCTGGGATGTCAGCTGTTTGTCCGTTCAAACCGGGGTGTAGAACTGACGCCGGAAGGGGAGCGCCTGTTTTCTCATGTCTCCATCGCCTACCGGCAGCTCCAGGCTGCTGAGATGGAACTGGGACAGAACCGTGAACTTCAAAGCGGCAGCGTCTCTGTCGGTGTCAGCAGCAGCGCGTTCCATGAAGTCCTGCTTCCAAAGCTGATCAAGTTTCACAGCCTGTTTCCAGGAATCAGGCTGCGCTTGGTATCTGCCGACAAAACGCAGGCTGTCCTGCTTCTGAAAAAGGAGCGGATTGACTTCGCCCTGTCTGCTCTGTCTGAAGAACCAGAGAAAACAGAGTCGCCATTCAGAGAAACACCGCTGAAAGAATTCAGGGAAGTCCTGATTGGATCCAGACAATGCAGCTTTTTAGCGGATCGTCCCAGATATCCGGCAGAACTCTCCGGATTTCCCCTCATAACACTGGGAAGGAGTGCCGAATCCTTTGAATTTTATCGTTCTTTTTATCAAAGTCTGGGATTCTCCCCGGTTCCTGATATCGAGGCATCCTCTGCAGAACAGATGCTTAGTCTGATACAAAACGGTTTGGGAATCGGCTTTCTTTCTGAACGCCTGGCTGAAACTGCTCTGTCCTCCGGCTGTGTTGTCCGGATCCCCCTGGCCAAGGAGCCTCCCGCCAGGCGCTGCAGTCTTATCGAAGATTCAAGCCGGCCTTTAAGTCAGCCAGCTGCCCAGCTGGTAAATCTGCTTCTGGAACAGGAAAAAACAGAATAGAAAAACAGGAGCAGTCTCCTGCCAGCACATTGGGCTGCAGAGAGATATCTACTCCTGTTTTTATTTCAGCCAGAAAAAGCTGATTTTAGCACGCCCTTAAAACTATGCTCTTGGGCCTGCGTTCTTGATCTCCTCAGGCATATCCGGATACTTCTTATCAAAGTTGTCCTTGAACATCTTAGCTAACTTTGCGGCAGCCTCGTCATAAGCAGCCTTGTCAGCCCATGTGTCTCTCGGGTTCATAATCTCAGACGGAGCTCCCGGGCAGGACTGCGGAACGTCTACGTTGAATACGTCGTCATGCTTGTACTCTGCCTTCTCCAGCTCGCCGTTTAATGCAGCTGTAACCATGGCTCTTGTGTAGGAGAGCTTCATTCTGCTTCCCACTCCGTAAGGACCGCCTGTCCATCCTGTATTTACAAGGTAAACCTTTGTATTGTACTTTCTGATTCTCTCGCCTAACATCTCTGCGTATACAGACGGATTTAACGGCATGAACGGCTCGCCGAACAGGGTACTGAAGGTCGGCTGCGGCTCCTTGATTCCGCGCTCTGTACCGGCTAACTTGGATGTAAATCCTGTTACAAAGTGGTACATAGCCGCATTCTCATCCAGTCTGGAGATTGGAGGAAGCACGCCGAACGCGTCAGCTGTCAGGAAAATAACTACCTTCGGAACTCCGCCTACGCCTGGAATCTGCGCATTGTCAATGTAAGTAATCGGGTAGCCTACTCGTGTGTTCTCTGTGATGGAGTCATCATCATAATCAGGAATTCTTGTTTCCGGATCAATGACTACGTTCTCTACCTCGCTGCCGAAGCGGATTGCGCTGTAGATCTCCGGCTCGTTCTTCGGATCCAGATTGATACATTTTGCGTAGCAGCCTCCCTCGAAGTTGAATACGCCGTTGTCACACCATCCGTGCTCATCGTCTCCGATCAGCTTTCTTGCCGGATCTGCAGACAGAGTTGTCTTTCCTGTTCCGGAAAGGCCGAAGAAGATAGCCGTCTCATGAGTCTCAGGATCCATATTTGCGGAGCAGTGCATTGGAAGCACATTTTCCTCAACCGGCATTAAATAGTTCATAACAGAGAATACAGATTTTTTAATCTCTCCTGAATACTGAGAACCGGCGATCAGTACAATTTTCTCCTGGAAGTTTACGATAATAGCTGCCTCAGAGTGTGTTCCGTCTACCGCAGGATCACAGGTAAAGCCTGGAGCTACAACCAGTGTGAAATCTGCTGCACCATAGGATTCCAGTTCCTCTGCTGTGGGTCTGATTAACAGCTGATGGATAAACAGGTTCTGGCTTGCGAACTCATTGACAACCATGAACTTTCTGGTGTACTTCTTATCAGCGCCTGCAAAGCCCTGGAATACATATAATTCCTTATCTACCAGATATGTGAACATTTTATTTTTAATAGACTGGTAGGCATCTTCAGAGATAGCGACGTTTACGTCTCCCCAGGCAATCTTGTCATGTACATCCTTTGTATCAACGATAAATTTATCTTTCGGTGAGCGGCCTGTATACTTGCCTGTAGTAACAGAAAGAGCACCTGTATTTGTCAGCACTCCCTCGCCGCGGCGAAGAGCCTCCTCTACCAGGCGGGCAGGGTTTAAGTTGTAGTGAACCTTGCCTGTGGTGTTCTGAATTCCAATCATTTCTAAGCTGTGGTTTTCTTTCATGAAATTGCCTCCTGTCAGTTATAATTTTTTACCTATAGATTATATATTACACTTATTATGCGACATCTGTAAAATATATTTTTGATATTACAGTCATATATTTTTGATATGTCTCAAAAATTTCCTCTTTAATCTTCAAAACAGCCGCCGCAGAACTCTCTGCAGCGGCTGTCTGAATAGCCGGCTCTCTCCTGACTGTTAAATTGTCCTGTCCCTGGCAGCTGTTTCATTAAATAATGCCTCGGCGCATCACAATGTCAATCCGCTCCTTATCAAGGCTTCTGATAACCTCCACAGCCATCTTTACGGTAGCGTCAATATCCTCCATGGCACAGAAATTATAATGAGTGTGCACGTACCGGGACGGGATTCCCAGAACCAGAACCGGTACTGCCTTTCCTGTCAGGCTGATCTTTCCTGCGTTGGTGCTGCCTCCCCGCCGTACAGCGTCCTGATATTTGATGCCGCACTTATCTCCGATTTCCTGGGCCAGGCGGATAAATTCAGGATTGGACACATAGCTGGCATCCATATGTCGGATCTGGGTTCCCGCCTTCAGGCTGCACTGGGCGATACCAGGGCGGAAATAAAAGTCGTCCGCCGGAGATCCCTCAAACACAATGGCCAAATCCGGAAGAAGCTGCTGGGAGGTCACCTGGGCTCCTCTCGTTCCTACCTCCTCCTGAGCAGCGAATCCGCCCACTACCTCCACGGCCAGCTGCTCTGACTCAGCCTGAAGCGCCTTCATGGTGCTCAGAATGCTCACGCAGCCCAGACGGTTGTCAAAGGCCTTTCCATAGCAGATACCGTGATCTTCATCGTACTCAAACTTCACGTCCGGCATCACCGGATCTCCCACTGCCACACCGTAGTCCTCCATGACCTCTCTCCGGCTGGAAGCCCCCACGTCAATTCTGATATCCTCGATATTTAAGGAATTGTCCGCCCGCTCTGCGGCTGTCAGAAAATGCACTGGCTTGGAGGTGGTGATTCCCCTGATTTTCTTTCCCGCCCTGTTCTTTACAATGACAGAGTGGGCCGGAATATTCGTATTGTGAATGCCGCCCAGACAGATAATATCAAGCAGGCCGTTCTCCTCAATATTCTGAACCATAAAGCCCACCTCGTCGGAGTGGGCGTCTAACATCAGAACCGGCCGTTTTCTGTCCGCCTCGGGCATACACCGTTTCTTCGCCGCCTCGTCCATGTAGGCGTATACATTGTGCATGGCGTCGTGCTCCAGATAAAGGCTGCCGCTGTGCTTCTTCACCGCCTGCACGACCTCTTCCTCAAAGCCGCTGGGGCCGAAGGCGTTGGTAAGGTCCTCTACCATTTTTAAATCTGCCATAGTTTTTATTCCTCCTGTCTGCGTCAGCTCTGTGTTCTGTCCTATTTTAGTAAACCATAAAGGAATGAGCTGTCACAATATCCTTATAATCTCTGCTGACTACCCGGTTTGTCCTCTCGTCCACCCGCTCTGCGCCCGGGAAGAAGGACATCTGGTACGCTTTCTTCAGATCCTTGTAATTCACTACGTACTCGAACTGCTCCGGCATGGCAATCCGGCAGGCCTTCAGATCTCCGCTGAGGGCTTCCTTCACCTTCTCTTTTAAAAGCCGGTCTGCAGCAGCCACGCTCATATTGATGGTGCAGGCTCCCACGCCCTTCTTTACAGCCGCTGTGGTGATGCCTGGAACCATTTCCCTGGCCAGTCCGCAGATTCCCTCATCTCCGGAAATAAAGACGGCCGGCACGCCCATCATGGCCGCTGTGTAGGTATTGAGCATAAACTCGCTCATCACCTTTCCGTTTAAAAGAATCTGGTTGCTGTTTCCTGTAGAGGTATGGCTGATGGGATTGCCGCCGTTTCCAGCCGGCGCGTGATAGCCTACGTAGAGCACGCCGTCAAAGGTCTCGTCCAGGCCAAACATCATATTATAAGGATGGCCGCTCTTTCCGCGGATCAGTGTCACGCCCTCCGGCATGGCGGTAAAGTCAATGTTAGTGGCGTCTCCGTGTCCGTCCTTGACCACTATCTCGTCGGCTCCTGCCTCCAGAGCCGCCTGGCAGACAATTCTTACCTCATCTGTCATCCGTTTTGCAAACTGCCGGTACTCCGGCGTCTCCTTATGTGTTTCGCTGGCAAGCGTCGTGCCGACGCAGCCTTCAATATCAGCGCTGATAAACAGCTTCATAACGCTCATCTCCTTTTTTCATGTCCTCTGACGCGCTATTTGACGTTGGGATTTTCCTTATCGTACAGGTGGCAGTATACAAAGTGATCCTCTCCCACCTGGTATTTCTTCGGTGCTTCCTTCTTACAGATTTCCATGCACTTGGGACACCTGGTGTGGAACTTGCAGCCGGACGGTGGATTGATGGCGGAAGGAATGCTGCCCTCCAGAATGATTCTCTCCTTCTTCACCGTCGGATCTGGAATCGGGACTGCTGACAGCAAAGCCTGGGTATAAGGATGCATAGGATTCTTGTACAGATTTTCCTTATTTGCCTCCTCCACGAAATTGCCCAGATACATAACGCCGATCCGGTCGCTGATGTGCTCGACTACGCTCAAATCGTGGGCAATGAAAATGTAGGTCAGGTGGTATTCCTTCTTCAGCTTGCTCATCAGGTTTAATACCTGGGACTGAATCGACACGTCGAGAGCGGAAACCGGCTCGTCGGCAATAATCAGCTGCGGGCGCACTGCCAGCGCTCTGGCAATTCCGATTCTCTGTCTCTGGCCGCCGGAAAACTCATGTGGATAACGTCTGGCATGGTAATCGTCCATGCCTACCTCTCTCAGCAGGCGCACAACCGCCTCGTCGATCTCCTGCTTTCCCTTCACAAGGCCGTGAATCTGCAGAGGCTCCGCCAGAATGTCGTGAATGGACATTCTGGGATTCAGGGAAGCGTAAGGATCCTGGAATACCATCTGCACCTTTTTCCTGACGTTGCGCATCTTTTTGCTGTTGTAGCCTCTGATATCCTCACCGTCCAGAATGATTTTTCCGTCTGTGGGCTCAATCAGCTTGCAGATAGCCTTGCCGAGCGTAGACTTTCCGCAGCCTGACTCTCCTACAATGCCGAATACTTCGCCCTTTTTCACCTCAAAATCTACGCCGTCCACGGCCTTTACAAAGGCCTTGGTTCCAAATAAGCCGTCTGACACAGGATAATACTGTTTCAGACCTTCTACCTTTAATAAATCTTCTGCCATAACCGTCCCCCCTTATTTATCGCAGAGCCAGCATCTGCTCTGGTGTCCGTTTCCGAGATCGAAGAATCCCGGCTCTTCCTCTTTGCACCGCTCTGTGGCGTAAGCGCACCTGGGGGCGAACTTACAGCCCTTTGGCATATATTTAGGGTTCGGCACGTTTCCTGGGATGGAGTCTAACTCCTCCACATGCTCGCCCAGCTTCGGGATGGACTTTAACAGGCCCTGGGTGTAGGGATGGGCCGTTTTTCCAAAAATATCGTACACATTTCCCTTCTCCACCACGCGGCCGCAGTACATAACCACTACCTCGTCGCAGGTCTCCGCTACGACTCCCAGATCATGGGTAATGAACATGATGGAGGTTCCGATTTCCTTTTTCAGGTGGTTCATCAGGTCGATAATCTGAGCCTGAATCGTCACGTCGAGAGCTGTGGTGGGCTCGTCGGCAATGAGGATCTTCGGATTGCAGACAAGAGCCATGGCGATCATGACGCGCTGTCTCTGTCCGCCGGACAGCTGGAAGGGATACTCGTTTACGATCCGCTCCACCCGTGGAAGTCCTGTCTTTTTCAGCATCTCCACAGCCATGGACTGAGCCTCTTCCTTCGTCTTGTTCTGGTGCATCTTAATGGCCTCCACCAGCTGATCTCCGATTTTCATAACAGGATTTAAGCTGGTCATAGGCTCCTGGAAAATCATGGAGATCTGATTTCCCCTGATTTTTCTGCGCTCCTCGGCGCTTAAATTCGTAATATCGCGGCCGTCTAAGAGGATCTGGCCCTCTACCACCTTGCCTGTGGTTCCCATTAAAAGTCCCATGACAGACAGGGCGGTTACGCTCTTTCCGCTTCCGGACTCTCCTACGATTCCAAGGGTGGAGCCCTCCTTCAGCTCGATATCCACTCCGTCCACCGACTTCACCACCCCATTGTCGGTGAAGAAGTAGGTGTGCATATTTTTTATCTCAAGAATGTTTTTCCTTGTATCCATTTGATTCCTCCTTTTGTCCTCTGCCTGGTTAATCTGTCAGCTTCGGATCCAGCGCGTCCCTGAGGCCGTCTCCTAAAAGGTTAAAGCACAGAACCGTCAGGAAAATCGCAAGGCCTGGGAACAGAGTAATATGCCAGCTGGTAGCCATGTAGGTTCTTCCGTTGCTGAGAAGAAGGCCCCACTCCGGTGTTGGCGGCTGCGCGCCCATACCTAAGAAGCTCAAGCTGGATGCCGTCAGAATGGAGGTTCCGATGGACATGGTGTACTGTACGATAATGTTCGGAATTGCGCTTGGCAGAATATGGCGGAACAGGATTCTGGCATCGCTGGCGCCCAGATTCTTCGCCGCCTGCACAAACACATTCCCTTTAGTAGCTAAGGTAGTGCTTCGCACAAGCCTTGCAAAGGTCGGAGTGCTGAACACTGCTACCGCGATGACTACGTTTGTCATGCCGCTTCCCAGGATAGCGATGATGGCGATTGCCAGGATAATGCCTGGGAACGCAAACAGCGTGTCACAGATTCTCATGATGATGGAGTCCAAAAGTCCGCCGTAGTATCCGCCTAAGAGTCCCAGAATGGTTCCGCAGACTGCGGCGATGCTGACTGAAAACAGTCCCACACTCAGGGAAATCCTGGTTCCGCAGATGATTCTTGAGAAGAGATCACGTCCAAATTCATCCGTTCCAAACCAGTGAGCTGCACTGGGCCCCTGCATAATCGCCGTATAATCATATTCATTGATTCCATAAGGAGCAATCTGATAGCTGACTACTGCCATCACTGCCAGCGCAATGATAAAACACATAGCCACAATCGCTGTCTTCTGTTTCTTAAATTTTCTAACAAAGTCTTTAAATGGCGTATTGATGTCCATTTTCTCGTTTAATACTTTTTCCTTCGCCATAACCGTTCCCCTTTCCCATTAATTCAGCTTGATTTCCGGATTCAGCAGAGCATAGAGGATGTCCACCACCAGATTGATCACTACAAAGTGCAGGGAGAAAATCAGGATCAGGGATTGGATGGCATTGTAATCTCTGTAGTTTACAGATTCTACGAGAAGGGAGCCAAGTCCCGGGAACGCAAATACAGATTCTGTTACAACGGATCCGCCTAACAGGAAGCCGAACTGAAGTCCCACGACAGTCACAACGGAAATCATGGCGTTCCTAAATGCGTGCTTCCAGATAACGGTTCTCTCCTTTAAGCCCTTGGCTCTGGCTGTTCTGATATAGTCCTCTTTCATTACCTCGATAATAGAAGAACGTGTAAAGCGGGCAATAATCGCGGCAATACTGGTTCCCAGAGCAATGGACGGGAGGATAAAGCTTTTCCAGGAATCAGCTCCTGTCGTAGGAAGCCATTTTAAATTAACGGAGAAGACCATAATGAGAAGGAAGCCGATCCAGAAGGACGGCATGGAAATTCCCGATATGGCCATCGTCATGCCGGTGTAGTCCTGCCACTTGGATCGGTGTTTTCCTGACCAGACTCCAAGCAGCACGCCCACCACCACGCTCCAGGCCAGACTGCCCAGAGTCAGCTTAACTGTGTTCATATAGCGGAGGCTCACCTCTGTAGCTACCGGACGTTTCGTACGCAGAGACATTCCCAGATCGCCGTGGAACAATCCAGTCACATAGTCCACGTACTGAGTCACGATGGGCTTATTTAATCCCAGCTCCTCTCTCACTACTTCTACATCCTCCAGCGTAGCCTGGGGACCGGCCACCAGACGGGCCGGATCGCCTGGTATCAGGCGGACAAAAAAGAAAACAAAGGTTGTAACAATAATCAGTGTCGGGATCACACCGATGATGCGCTTAATGATGTATTTGAGCATCCGCTCACTCTCCCCTCTCTCCTTAGTCTCAAAAATGGTTTGGCGATCCTCTTACTGCTCTGAGGACGCCAAACCATTTTCAGGCAAAGCCTTTTATTTTACTCAGATCCTATTTTGCCATTCTTGCGTTTCTGATGTTCAGGCAGTTATCCGGATATACCTTTACATTGGCAATCTTGTTTGTAGTTGCCCATGTATTGTAATCATTTACCAGGCATACCATCGGGCAGTCCTCCCAAAGGATATCCTGCGCCTGAGCATAAAATTCTGCTCTCTTTGTCTCATCAGCTGTGCTGAGAGCATCGTAAAGAAGTTTATCTACCTCTTCGTTCTCATAATAACAGATGTTATAGCTCATCGGCGGCTCAGACTCAACAGCAACTAATGGGCGGATACCCCAGTCAGCATCTCCTGTAGAGGAGGACCAGCCAATTACATACATCTCAACCTCTGCCTCAGCACCTGGCTTATCCACATTTTCTACCTTGTCATTTACAACCGCACTCTCCAGAGCATTGATATTCATGGTAATTCCCACCTGAGCCAGCTGCTGCTGAAGGAATTCGCCCTGCTTTAAGTTTCCTGTAGTGCTGGCGCAGATTAAGGTACACTCAAATCCGTCCGGATATCCCGCCTCTGCTAACAGCTCCTTTGCCTTCTCCGGATCATATGGATACGGATCGTTTCCTTTGTAGTGCTGGGTAGCCGGTCCGATAATGGAGGAGGCTGCTGAGGAAAGGCCGTTCTTTACAACTGCGATGTAAGCGTCCTTGTTGATGGCGTAGTTGACTGCCTGGCGGACTCTCTTATCGTTAAACGGAGCCTTCTGGTTGTTCATGAACAGGTAGCGCACTACCATGCCCTCTTCTGCTCCTACATAAATGTTTGTGTCTCCTGCCAAAGCCTGCATGCTCTCTGTAGGAACCGGCCAGATAAAGTCTGCGTCTCCGGACTGAAGCATCGCTACTCGTGTGGCATTCTCTGCTACCGGGCGGAAGGTTACGCTCTTAAAGCCTGCATCCGGCTCTGCTAAGGCTGTGCCGCCGCAGATTTCTGCGTCGTAGCCCCACCAGTCCTTGTTCAGAGTAACTGTCGCGTGATCGCCTGCGATCCACTCTTTAAATATGTACTGTCCTGTTCCTACCGGACGCTCTGCACAGGCGTCGTTGCCCTCTGCGATTACCTTCGGGCTCATCAGCACGCAGGCCGGATGTGCCAGAGTGGAGATAAACGCTCCGAAGGACTGGGAAAGCTTAACCTTCACGGTATAATCGTCTACGATCTCTGTGGAGCCAATCACATTGCACAGAAGAGTGGTTCTCTTAAGTCCCAGCTCCTTGTCAGCCCAGCGGTCCAGGTTGGCCTTGGCTGCCTCTGCGTTAAACGGCGTACCGTCTGTGAAGGATACGCCCTGTCTTAAATGAATCACGTACTCAGTCGCATCCTCGTTAGCCTCGTAATCGGTAGCCAGCATCGGAATAATCTTCATATTGTCGTCAAAACCGAACAGTCCGTCCATCATCATCCTCTGAATGCCGCCGGATAACGTATCACTGGTATCCATAGGATCCATGGTAGTAAAGTCTACCAGTATCGCTCCTACAACATCTGTCTCCTGGGATACAGATTCGCCAGCAGGCACAGTCACCTCTGCAGCCGATACAGGAATCTCTGCCTGAGTGCCTGCCCCCTCTCCTGCCGGAGCCTTGCTTTCGCCTGTCTGTCCCGTGGTTTCTTTTCCGGAATCACCGGAGCCGCCGCAGCCGGCCATGGACAGGGCCATCACTCCTGCCATAGCGAGAGCCAGCAGCCTTTTTGCTCTCAACTTCATAGTTTTTCCTCCCTTTCTTTTCACAGCGTCTGCCTCCTGGACTTTCTCACTGTAAATTTCTGAATTTTTGATTTATTATCCCATAAACCTGCTGTTATGTCAACATTTCATGTTATAAAATCTCTATTTTCTTTTTATCTTATAAATATTGAATATCACTGTTAATATGTTAAAATTTAGACATTTTTCCATCTTTCTACGGATTCATTCTGGCATTTCTGATATTGAGTCCTCCATCTGGATAAATCTTTACATTGGCAACATCTGCTGCAGAAGCCCATGTGTTATAATCATTGGCAAAAAATACCACTGGACACTCCTCCCAGATAATATCCTGGGCCTTGGCATAAAGCTCTGCCCGCTTCTCCTCATCCGCCGTCTCCAGGGCCGCCTTCAGACAGCCGTCCATCTCGTCGTTCTCGAAATAGCTGATATTGTAGCTCTTCGGAGGCTCGGATTCTTTTGCAAGAACCGGGCGGATACCCCAGTCGGCGTCTCCTGTGGAGGAGGACCAGCCGCTCATGTACATCTCCACCTCGACCTCTGATCCAGGTCCCTCGGCGCTCTCCACCTTCTCGCTGACAATGGCCTTCTCCATGGAATTAATGTTGACCGTAATGCCTGCCTGAGCCAGCTGCTGCTGGATAAATTCGCACTGCTTTAAATCGCTGGTGGTCGTAGTGCAGATCAGAGAGGTCTCAAAGCCGTCCGGATAGCCGGCGTCTGTCAGAAGCTTCCTGGCCTTCTCTAAATCGTAGGCGTAAGGCTCGTTTCTCTTGTAGTGCTGAGTTGCAGGCCCCAGAATAGAAGTGGCCTTAGAGGCCAGGCCGTTCTTCACCACGGCGATGTAAGCGTCCTTGTCAATGGCGTAATTCATGGCCTGGCGGACTCTCACATCGTTAAACGGCGCTTTCTGCGTATTCATAAACATATATCTGACTACAATTCCCTCGTCTGCTCCCACGTACACGTTTTCGTCTGCAGCCAGGGTTTCCATGCTCTCTGTGGGAACCGGCCAGATAAAATCTGCCTCTCCCGACTGAAGCATAGCCACGCGGGAGGCGTTCTTGCCTACCGGGCGGAAGGTAATGCTCTGAAAGCCTGCGTCCGGCTCCGCCAGCGCCTTGCCGCCGCAGATCTCCGGATCGTATCCCCACCAGTCCTTATTTAAGGTGACTGTGGTGTGATCTCCTGCAATCCATTCTTTAAACAGATACTGTCCCGTCCCCACCGGTCTCTCGGCGCAGGCTTCCTTGCCCTGCTCAATCACCTGAGGGCTCATCAGCAAGCAGGCCGGATGAGCTAACGTAGCCACAAAGGCGCCGAAAGGCTCTGTCAGAGTGACCTTTACCGTATATTCGTCCACAGCCTCTGTGGATTTCAGCACATTGCAGAGAAGCGTCGTCCGCTTCAGCCCCAGTTCCTTATCCCCCCAACGGTCAAAATTAGCCTTGGCCGCCTCTGCGTTCAGGGGCGTGCCGTCGGAAAAGGAGATGCCCTGTCTCAAATGAATCACATACTCTGTGGCGTCCTCGTTGGCCTCGTAGGACTCTGCCAGCAGAGGAATAATCTTCATCTCGTCGTCAAAGCCGAACAGTCCGTCCATGATCAGGCGCTGTACGCCGCCTGACAGGGTGTCGCTGGTATCCATGGGATCCATCGTCATAAAATCCACCGACATAGCTGCCGTCACGTCCGTTTTCTGTGATACGGAAACGCCCTCCGGCACCGACGGCTCTGTCTTCGATACGGGAAGAGCCGTTTCAGCTGCCGCCTGTTCCGTTCCTGTCTGAGCTGTCGTTCCTTCCTTCCCGTTTCCCGCTCCTGTTCCGGATTCCTGCGTCTGGGAAGCGTTCCCGTTTCCTGTCTCCGACGAACCGCAGGCTGTCATAAAAAGAGCCATGCTTCCCGCCGCCGCTGCCAGCCAAAGCTTTGTCCTGCAAATCCTTGATTTCTTTCTCATCGTTCCTTCCTCCCCTTCCTGACGACTGCGCCTCACTGAATTTTTCGCGCATTTTAACGCGCTGTCAATATGACGCTTTAACCTGCTGATTCAAAATGGTTTCGTATATTATTGCACATTTGACTATTCATTGCAATATTTTTTTAATTTATTTTTATTCCCGGTTCATTTTCTTTTTTTCTATGACGATTCTTCATTTAGTGCTATAATTAGAATATCTTATATACTATATCTATCTTTTAAGGGGGTTTTACCTATGACGAAAAAGCCGCTTATCGGAATTATCACTATTTTAGATGCCCAGGCAGTTCCCAGGGTCTCGGTCAATATCAATTACCAGAATGCCGTTATCCGTGCCGGAGGCGTTCCCATCCTTCTGCCGGTTACAAGGGAGGAGGAGCTGCTGGCAGGCTATGCGGATATGTGCGACGGGTTCCTGTTCAGCGGCGGGCAGGATATTTCTCCCTGCCGGTATAACGAACTGCCCAGCCGCCTGACCGGCTCCAGCAGCCTGCTCTTAGACGACTACCAGCTGAACCTGATGAAGCTGGTGCTCGATTCAAAAAAACCTTTTATCGCCATCTGCCGCGGCATTCAGGTGCTGAACGTGGCCTGCGGAGGCACTCTCTACCAGGATTTGACAGAATTTTCTCCTACCGTTTCCAAGCATATGCAGGAAACGGATCGGGGCGATGTGAGCCATCCTGTCACCATTCAGGAAGGCACCCGCCTTCACAGTCTGTTTGGAGATCGAATCTGGACCAACAGCTATCACCACCAGGCCTTAAAACGTGTTCCAGGCTCACTCAAAGTGGCGGCTCACTCCGATGACGGCGTAGTGGAAGCCGTGGAGGTGCGGGATTATCCATTCGGCATCGGACTGCAGTGGCATCCGGAAGCCATGCTGGCCTCTGACGACGCGATGCTGCCTCTGTTTCAGGCCTTCATCCAGGCAGCTGGAGACAGACAGGACACCGGAAAATAACAAATATGCGAAAAGGAAAAGAGAGGACGCGCGTCCTCTCTTTTCTGTTTTTTCTATTCTGTTTTATGTTTTTCTGTTCTGCCTTCTGTCAAATACTTCTTCTGAAATACTACTGCAGAAACTCTGCCAGGCTGTAATACACGGTTCCATCCAGGCCCTTTGTCGTAACGGCGGCTGTCATGGAGTTTAATACTGCCTCCTCTGTGGCCTCTGCCACTGCCTGGAAAGGCCCGTCCATAAGATTCTCATTTAAACACCTGTGCTCCAGAACAGCCGGCTCCTTCCCATCCGGAACCCGGCCTGCAGTGGTAAAGCCTATCATCACTTCCCCGCTTCCGTGGCCCGTGTAGGAGCCTGTTCTGGCAAGTCCGTTGCACATTCTGCGGATCAGACGGCGCAGCTGTCTCTCAGACAGAGGCAGATCCGTGGCGCAGATCATCATAATGGAACCGCGGTCTTCCTCCGTACCGCGGAACATGGAATTTTTCACCGCCGTCCTGGCCTGCTCGGACGGGAAGGGGCGTGCCGGATCTTCTCTTCCGTCTGCAGCCGCCAGAATCTCTCTCCCCACAGGCCTGCCGTCTATGGTCAGGAAACGGGTTGCCCCAAAATTGGACTGTACCAGAACTCCGATGGTATACTCTTTTTCTCCGACAGCCACCACGCGGGAAGCGGAACCGATTCCGCCCTTGAAGCCGTAGCAGAGCGTTCCTGCCCCAGCTCCCACACAGCCCTCCTCAAACTCTTCTCCCGCCTGATCGATTGCGGAAAATACGTCTTCCTTCTTCACTGCCCGGAGAGAAATCCTGTTAATGCGGCTGTCGTTGCACTCTCCCACCACAGGATTCACAGAGGAAGCCTCAGCGCCGTCCGCCTCGCACCGCTTTAAGGTATATTCCACCAGGGCGTCTGCCACAAGCCCCACGTTCAAAGTATTGGTCAGGGCAATGGGCGTCTCCAGGGTTCCCAGCTCCTCGATCTGGGGAAGGCCGCAGGTTTTTCCGAATCCGTTGTGCACATAAGCCGCCGCAGTGCATTTATTCAGAAAAATATTGTCCTCCACCGGCAGAATCACAGTAACGCCGGTGTGGATTCCCTCCCCCTCCAGCGTCCTGTGGCCGACTTTGACTCCCGGCACGTCTGTGATTTTATTTCTCTTTCCCTTTGGATGCTCCCCAATGGAAATTCCATAGTCGCAGATTCTCTTTTTCATTTTGCTGAACCTCCCTTTTCTTCTGTCCTATCAAGCACATATCAAAAACTGTTGGACAAAAGACTTCTTTTCCCCCCATAATATCTTATAGAAATGCAGATTGTCAAAGGAATTTTTCAATGCAGGGGGTAAATTATGAAATATTTGAATCAATTAGAGTATCCTTCCATTCCCTATCCCACCGATATCAGCCATCCGGGAAGTCCTCTGAACAGCGGTTCTGTGAAGGAAGCCGGATGCGGCCTGTGCTGCCTGGCGATGGCTGTGGACAGGCTGACCGATCAGTCTGTTTCCCTGAAAAAGCTGGTTTCCCTGTCTGTCAAGCATAAGGCCAATCTGCTTCCAGGCACAGATATGGAAATTCTGGGGCCTGTGGTGGCCAGGCAGTTTCATCTGGAATATTCCACCACAGAAAGCGTCCGCACCGCTGTCCGCTGTCTGAAGCGGGGCGGCTGCGTCATTGCCAATGTAGGCGGAGACAGGGAGGGGTACACGGGAGTGTTCGCCCATGAGGGACATTTCATTCTTCTCATTGCAAGCGACGGAGATCAAATCTGTGTCCTGGATCCGGCTCTCAGGCCCGGACGGTACGACGAGCCGGGGCGCAGGGGCAAGGTTCTCTTAGACGAGCCCTTCGCCTGGTGCTCTCCCGAGCTTCTCACGAAGGAGACAGATAACAGAAGTCCAGGCTTCTACCTGTTTTACAGAAAAGCGCCTCTTGCGGCCGGAAAAGTTCTGTAGAAGCTCTGAACCGGGGGCTGCCGCAGTGCGATTCCTGCAGAGCATTTTTTATTTCATAGGACGCGCTTTTTCCTATGAAGCAAAAAACTGCCTGGCAGGACGCTTCCTTTCATTTAAGCGTCCTGCCAGGCGTTTTTCCCTCTTGCTATAGCCTTAGTTCAGCTCAATCTTCTCAGCCTGATCCGGGAAGAAGGAGTTCTTCATATCATACTTATTGTGGTGAGTGAAATCGTAGAGGGCTTTTCCGTTCAGGAAATAATTTCTCTGATATTTTCCCTCTTTTACTAACAGCCAGTTCTCCCGATCCCATGTGAGATAGCCGTCCTCGTCTGTTCTCGGCTCTGAAAATACCAGATCCACCTGACGGTTGGAATCTAAGAGCTTCATCAGATCTTCCACTGTAACCTCCACCTCGGCTTTTGCCTGTACATCATATGCTTTCATAAAACAAATATCCTCCTCTTTTTATGATGTTTGTTCCATTATGCCACTATTTTCCCGTTCCGTCAAATGGCTTTTCCGCTGTTTCAAGACGATATTCTACAGTAAATTCCTTTCCAGAGCGCAGGAAACGGCCGCCGCAGAATACCTCCCCCGACTGGTTGTCGTACGGATCGTCCCGCAGTCCCTCCTCTTCTCTTGAGAAGCTGTGCATAAACTGGGAGGCATACGGAATCCTGTAGGGATCCAGGTTGGCCCCATAGTAGGCCCGTCTCTTCTCATCGCCCTGGCGGAAGGCGGATCCTCCGAAGGAGCAGTCCGCGCTCAGCCATCCGAACGGCGCCACGTAATACTGGGCCCAGTCGTGGCTTCCCACAGTCAGAGGCGTAGCGTAAAGGCCTGACTGCCATCTGGCCGGAATCCCGGCAATCCTGCACATGGTGATAAAGAGCAGCGCCTGGAAGCCGCAGTCGCCCTTCCTGTTGGCAGCCGTAAATTCCGGTATATCCTCCACTGTGCTGTAGCTTCTCACAAAGGAATATTTGACCTGGGAGGTAATAAACCTGTAGATCTTCTCTGCCGCCAGAAGAGGATTTTCCTCTCCTTCTGTCACGCTCCTTGTCAGTTCCCTGAGGTAAGGCGTAAAGCGGATGTGAGGCGCTTCCTCTCCTGTATAGAAGGACGGCTGGGAGAAGAGAACCTGGGACGGATCCGGATTTCTGAACACCGTCTCATTGTCAAACTCAAACTCTGTCTGCCATACCTCTCCCCCCCGGATCACCGTTTCAAACCGGGCCGTTCTCTGAGGATAGGAGCCGTTGTCCACAGATACCGGCTCTCCGGCTGTGCCTTCAAATCCCAGCAGGCGCAGGTTCCTTACCTGGGCATACTCCACCGGAAGCGGCATGTAGACATGAGCGGTTTTGCCCATGCAGGCCTTCTCCGCCTCAGGAGTCAGGGAGAGTCTGGTCAAAAGACGCATATGGACAGTCCGGCCGCCGTGTTCTTCCATCAGGCGGACGTTCTCCCTGAGAAGGGCCGCGTTCTTTTCGTTATCCTCCATGGTCCCCAGAAAGCGCGCTCCATAGTCGTCTCTCGTCTTCATCAGATTGTCGAAAAACAGCTCGTGAAACTGTACTCTGCCGTTTATGTAAATCCAGTCTGCCGTATTCTCCTCCCAGAGTGTTTCCAGCTCCTCGTCCTTAAAATCTCTGATATTCGCCCGGAGAAGCTCTAAAGCATCCTCATAAGAATATGGATACTGGGACGGGATTCTGGCGGCCAGAATCCGCTCCAGCTGAAGACGCTTTCTCAGCGGAGCAGGGAGCGTTTCATCGGCAAGGCGTCTGTCAATCACAGAAATCAGCCTTTCGTAATCTCCTCCCCACTTCAGTTTCATTAAATCTTCCGGAAGCGGCACATTTAAATACCGCATATCAAGCGCTGTCTTATCTGCCATTTCGTGTTCCCCTCTTCTTTTGTTTTTGCTTCTTCTGTTTTGGCTCCTTCTCTTTCAGCCGTTTCTACTTCTGTCTGTTCCAGACGTATCTTCCCCTTGGTCTTCTCCTGCCCTGCCTGTAAGGACGCCTCTCCTGTATTCCCTCCTGTTTTTGAGACGCTCCGCTCTGTTCTGCTGCCGTCTCCGGCCGCTTTTCACTCTCAGGCTGCTTCTCCTGCTCCTGTACAGCGGGCCTCTCAGTGGAACTCTCCTCCTGAATCAAGGCTTTTTTCTCCTTCTGGCCGCCCTGTTCCCGTCTGTCGTCTGTCCAGCCTGTTCTTTTTTTACTGCGCCTCTTTGGGGCTCCCTCCTTTGCCGGCTCCGGCCCTCTGCGCTCTTCCTGCTTTTTCTCTCTTCCCACTTCTTCGCAGGCCTTATTTTCCTTCTGCTCTCTGAGCGGCTCTGTCTCCTGTTTTCGGTTCTCCGCCGAAATGGTCTGAATCTTTATCGGTCCCTCCGGCTGAGGCCTGCCCTGATTTCTGTTGTTTCTGTTATTTCTGCTGTTTCTGCGGTTTCTTCTGTTCTGGCCCTCTTCCGCCTGTCTGGACGATTCCTTCTCCTTGGCAGGCTCCCCGGAAGGCTGGGCCTGTCTCTCTCCCTTGTCCACAATGATTTCCCGGACGCTCTCCAGCTCCTCCCCGCTGGCCGCTATCGCCGGCCGCCGCTTCATGCTGATTTTCTTTCCGGACATCTCCTTTCCATGCCAGAAATCCTCCATGCTGCCAAAACCGTTGTCGCGGCTGACAATGATAAACTCCTTCTCTGATGTGCTTCCAATCAGATATCCGCAGTAGCTGGACAGCTGAAAATCCAGAAAATTCTTTCCTGTCTTATCTACTTTAATGTATCTGACTTCCGCCCTGGAAGAGGCAATCTCAATATGTCTCTCAAAAGGAACTGCAGCGGCCTGCTTTCCGTAAAAAATCACAACGCGGTCACGATCTGACAGCTTTTCCACGCCGTCCATTCCTCCGACCCCTACATTCTCAAAATCTACCAAATACGTGCTCATGTATTTCCTCCATGACTGTTTCTGTTTTGCAAACTCCTTCTTTGACGCTGATATTATTCTTCGGCTTCCGCCCCGTCGCTCTCCAGAAGATACGGCGTCACCTGGTAAACGTAGAAATTCAGCCAGTTGGTATACAGCGTGTTGGCCATATTTCTCCACTTCAGGGCAGGAATTGAAAACGGATCGTTATCCTCATAGTAATTGTACGGAATCTCCGGATTCATTCCCTTCTTCAGATCCCTGTGGTACTCGTTGTTCAGCGTCATTCTGTCGTACTCCGGATGTCCCTGCATGAAAATCTGGCGCCCGTCACGGCTCATCACAAGAAAAATTCCAGCCTCCCTGGACTTGGCCAGAATCATCAGCTCCGGATTCTTTTTCACATCCTCCTCACGCACCTCGGTCCACCTGGAATGGGGACAGTAAAAGCTGTCGTCCAGGCTCCGCACCAGCGGAACCTTACGGTTTAACACCTGGTGCTCATAAATGCCTGACAGCTTCCGCTCTCTCCTGTACTTGGGAATCTGGTAGTGATAGTAAAGACCCGCCTGGGCGCCCCAGCAGATATGCAGCGTCGAGGTTACGTGGGTTTTGCTCCACTCCATAATCGCGGTAAGTTCCGGCCAGTAATTGACTTCCTCGTACTCCATGTTCTCCACAGGCGCCCCTGTGATAATCATTCCGTCAAACTTTCTCTTTTTCACCTCGTCAAAGGTTACGTAAAATTTGTTCAGATGGCTGGCTGAGGTGTTCTTCGAATTGTGGGACGCCAGCATTAAAAAGGTGCAGTCTACCTGCAGAGGCGTGTTGGAAAGCGCCCTGAGAAGCTGCGTCTCCGTCTCCTCCTTAATGGGCATCAAATTCAGGATCAGGATCTCTAACGGCCTGATATCCTGGCTCAGGGCCCTGTCCTCATCCATGGTAAAAATATTTTCTGATTCCAGAACTGCCTTGGCCGGCAGATCTTTCTGTACTTTAATCGGCATATGTGTCCTCCCCGTTAGTCTGTAGGGTATCATACCATATTTCAGACGTAATTGCCAGCCGCCGCAGGAAATCTTAGTCCGTCTCTGCAGAGGAACCGGGGATAAACTGTCCGATGAATTCGTCCTCTGTGATAATGGGGATATTTAGCTCTCTGGCCTTTTTATTCTTTGAGGAAGAGGAGGCAGAGTCGTTGTTGATCAGATAGCTTGTCTTGGCAGTTACGCTTCCCGTCACCTTTCCTCCCCTCTCCTCAATCAGCTCCTGCAGCTCTTTTCTGTTTTTAAACCGCTCCACAGAGCCGGTAATGACGAAGGTAAGGCCGGCAAGGCCGCTTCCTGCCCCTGTCTCCTCTTCCTCCTCAGGGGCCGGAGGAAGCAGAAGCTCCGCCAGCAGGCGGTCTGTTATCTTATTATTTTTCTCATTCTGGAAAAACTGGATCCAGGCCTCTGCCAGAACCTCCCCGATTCCGTCGACAGCCACCAGCTCCTCCTTGTCCGCGTTCCTCATGGCCTGAAAATCGTATTTAAAATGGCGGCAGAGCATTTTTGCGTTAGCCAGGCCGATTCCCGCCACTCCAAGCCCGTAAATCACTCGGGGAAGAGTGGTGTGGGACGCCTTCTTGACCGCTTCGCAGAGCTTGTCAAATGATTTCTTTCCGAAGCCCTCCATCTCCACAATCTCGGCTTCATGAGCGTCCAGATGAAAAATATCGGCATACTCGTGGATCAATCCTCTTCCAATGAACTTTTCCAGAGTCGCCTCCGACAGACCTGCAATGTTTAAGGCGTCCCGGCTGGCAAACAGGGCGAAGCTCTTCAGCTTCTTGGCCTGACAGTCAGGATTCGTGCAGTACAGCGATTTTACGTCGTTCACCTGGCGTATCTCCGTTGCGCCTCCGCAGACAGGGCAGGTATATGGAATGTTCTTCACTCCGCTTCTGGTCAGGTTGTCCGCAATCTGGGGAATAATCATATTGGCCTTATAGACGGTGATTCTGTCCCCCTCTCCCAGCTCCAGGGATTCCATAATGCTTAAATTATGAACGCTGGCCCGGGTCACTGTGGTTCCTTCCAGCTCCACCGGCTCAAATACTGCCACCGGGTTAATCAGGCCTGTCCTGGACGCGCTCCACTCGATGTAGGACAGCGTTGTCTCCTGGATTTCATCTGCCCACTTAAACGCAATGGAATCCCTGGGAAATTTCGCAGTCCGTCCCAGCGACTGGCCGTAAGCAATATCGTCAAACAAAAGCACAAGGCCGTCCGACGGCACGTCGTTTTTCTCCACAAGCCTTGAAAATCCGGCTACCGCCTCCTCCAGGCTGTCCGCTGTGACCCGCCTGTACTCCACAGTCTCAAATCCCTGGGACTGGAGCCATAAAAACTGTTTCTCCCTGGAATTTTCAAACTCCACGCCCTCGGCCATCACAAGGCTGAAGGCAAAAAAACGGACGTTTCTCTGAGCCGTGATCTGGCTGTTCAGCTGGCGCACCGACCCGCTGCACAGGTTTCTGGGATTTTTGTACCTGGCGTCAATCTCCTCAATCTCCTCATTGATTTTCAAAAAATCGGAATAGCGGATCACCGCCTCGCCACGCAGTACCAGCTGCCCCGTATAGGGAATGGTTTTCGGCACATTGACAAAGGTTCTGGCGTTGGCCGTAATCACCTCGCCAATCTCTCCGTTTCCTCTCGTAACGGCTTTCCTCAGCTCTCCGCCCTCATAGGTCAGCACAATCGTCAGGCCGTCCATTTTCCAGGACAAAAGTCCTTCTTCGTTTCCCAGCCACTCCTTCAGCTCCTCCACGCTCTTTGTCTTGTTCAGGGAGAGCATGGGCTTTTCATGACGTTCCTTCACAAGGGAGCTGGCTACCTCGTAGCCTACGTTCTGGGTGGGGCTGTTTCCAAATACGGTTTTCGTCTCCCGCTCCAGTCCGGCCAGCTCATCGTAAAGCCGATCGTACTCAAAATTGCTCATAATTTCCCGGCTTTCCTGGTAGTAGGCCCGTCCGGCCCTGTTGAGCAGCTCGATCAGCTCCTTCATCCGTTCTATTTTCTGTTCCTGATTCATCCTTACTCCTCCTGCACCTGGGCTTTCTCTCTGTCCTGTCTGACGGGCTCTGCCGCCCTTTTTACGTTTCTGCCGCTGAACCGCTTCCCGGCATCCAGCGGCAGAAAGATGACTCTCCTATTCCAGCTTCTTCTTATCCTCCGTACTGTAATCCTTAACAATAAACGTATTATAACCGCGGGATCGGAGTTCTTCTTCCAGGGCCGCCGCATAGTCCAGATTCAAAAAAGCGCCGGCCCTCACATCGTAATAGCCGTTGTCGTAGACCAGAAAAGCCGGATATCCCTGGGACTGAAGCTCTGCAAGCTGCTGCTCGGCCAGGGAACGCAGGCGGTAGGCCCCTGTCTGCACCATATAGTAGACTGGCAGCTCCCTCTTTTCTTCCTCCCTCACCGCCTTCTCCACGCCGTCTGCAACAGCCTCTGCAATCGCTTCAAACTGCTGGTCAAACAGCTGATTATCCTGGGGATTGTCAATAAATCCTGCCTCGATCAAGATGGCCGGCATAGCCGTCCGCCTGAGCACCGCCAGTCCCGGCCTCTCCACCACGCCCAGATCCTGGTAACCCGTTTTTTCCAGCTCCTCATTTACCGCCCGGGCCAGCCTGCCGTTTACCCCCGCGTCCTCATATACCAGCGTCATAATTCCCGAGGCAGTCCCCGGTATTCCGGCTGCGTTTCTGTGAATGGAAATAAAGTAATCGGCTCCCGCGCTGTTTCCCATATCCGCCTTCTCGTAAGGGGTGTGGTAAACGTCGTCCACCCTGGTATACATCACGTCAAAGCCTCGGTCTTCCAAAAGATCGCCTGCTGCCAGAGCCAGCTTTAAGGCGTCGTCCTTCTCCTGTCTTCCGAAATAGACGGCTCCCGGATCCGTCGTTCCTCCATGTCCTGCATCTATTACAACTCTCTTTTTCATATTTAAAAGAAAGGCTCCTTTTCTAGGCATTTCTATTATATTCTATGAAAAAGAGCAAAAAGAGTTCCTTCTGCTTATCCTGGCTAGAACTTCAAATCAATCTCCCCGGAGAACACCTCCTCAGCCGGTCCTGTCATGTAGACGGTGTCCTTTTCTCTGTCCCACTCGATGGTCAGGCTTCCTCCCAGAAGCTCCACCTCCACCTTCGTATCGGTATAGCCTGCCAGAATGCTGGCCACCGCGCTGGCGCAGGCTCCTGTTCCGCAGGCCATGGTCTCCCCAGATCCTCTCTCCCAGACTCTCATTTTAATATGTCCTCTGTCCACAATCTCCACAAACTCTGTGTTGGTTCTGTCCGGGAAGCGGCTGTGGTTTTCAAATTTCGGCCCAATGGTTTCCAGAGGCACTGCCGCCGTATTGTCCACAAACAGGACTGCATGGGGATTTCCCATGGAAATTCCGATAAAACGGTATTCCTCTCCCTCCACTGCGATAGGCTCAAACAGCTCTGATGTCATTTCAGGCTTTCCCATATCCACAGTCAGCTCTCTGGCTTTTCCGTTCTCAGCCTGCACCTTTAAGGTCTTAATGCCGGACGCTGTCTCCACGGTCAGAGTCGTCCGCTCCGGCGGCACAATTCCATGGTCATAAGCGTATTTTCCCACGCATCTGACTCCATTTCCGCACATCGCTCCCCTGGAACCGTCCAGGTTGTACATATCCATCTGGCAGTCAGCCACAGTGGACGGTTTAATGAGAATCAGCCCGTCGGAACCGATTCCAAAATGGCGGTCGCTGACAAATACAGCCGTCTTCCCCGGATCCTCTACTGTCTCCTGAAAGCAGTCCACATATACGTAGTCGTTTCCTATTCCCTGCATTTTCGTAAATTTCATCTCTGCGCTCCTCCCTCTCTTCCATATTCTACGCCGCGTCAAGCCGGTAGAATAAAAAGAGGGTACTCTCCTCTCAGAAAGCACCCTCGCTCTTGTTTAAATATAACAGCGTCCGTTTTGTTTGTCAATTTATTTTGAAGGATTCGTCTCTTTGCTCTGCCTCAGGCGTTCCACCATCTCGCTTCCCAGAGTCATCCGGCCGATATATCCCACCTCGCCTGTCATGTAGACGATTCCGTCCTCCTTGATTTCCACCTCCAGCGTGCCGCCAGGCATATGGACGTACATGTTCCGATCCGCCAGTCCCAGGCGGTTGGCAGCGCAGGCTGCGGCGCAGGCGCAGCTGCCGGAAGCCAGCGTGTATCCGGCTCCCCTCTCGTAAATTTCAATCTGGATATTGGTGCGGTCAAGCACGTTTAACAGCTGGGTATTCACCTTCTCCGGAAAGCTGGAATCCTGCTCCGAATGTTCGCCAATCCGGCACACCAGCTCTTTTGAAATCTCGTTCATCCAGATCACGCAATGGGGATTGCCGATAGAAAGGCAGGTGGTAATATAGGGAATCTTTCCAAACACCATGGTCTGGTTTACCATCTCTCTCCGCTCCCCGGTCACCGGGATTTCGTCGCTCCAGAAAGTAGGCTTTCCCATGGAAATCTTCACCCGGGTGCCCTCCTCGTTCAGATAGTATACCGTCACCTCGCCTCCCAGGGTATCCCAGGAAACCTTCGTCTTCTGGACGTAGCCGGCGTCCTTCAGATATCTGGCAAAAATCCCCATGCCGTTTCCGCTCTTCTCCGCCTCGCTTCCGTCTGGATTCAGGATTCTCACATACATCTTCTCCCCGCCCAGCACGGGACCTACCAGAATTCCGTCTGAGCCGATTCCAAAGTTCCGGTCGCAGACTGCCTTCACCTGCTCCGGTCCAAGCTCCATTTCATTTTTATTCGGATCATATACCAGATAATCATTCCCCATGCAATGATATTTTTCAAATACAGCCTTCATAGAATCCTCCTCCTGCCGACTTTTTCTCATCTGTTTTTATTTTATACCTCATTTTCCGCAAATAATAGAAAAATTCTGCTCTTTTACTTGCATTTAGTGCTCTCTTTCTTCTATACTTCTTCTATAGCATTTTTTAACTGGGAGCAGAGCGGCGGCGCCTTAACTCCCAGGCCAAATAGAAAGGGCGATTTGTATGGCTTTATTGAATGATAAGCGGGACGAGGACTGTGAAAAACGCGGCTACCTGTTCGAGGAATTCCGTTTGTTTCATCTGAGCGATCCTGTGACAGAGCCTATCGGCTATCACTACCATGATTTTCATAAAATTTTATTTTTTTTGAGGGGAGAGGCCGGATACAGCGTGGAAGGCGCTTCCTATGATCTGGCGCCGGGCGATATTGTGCTGATTCCCCGCTACTCCATCCACCGGCCGGAAATCTGTCCCGGCGCCTCCTATGAGCGGGTCATTCTCTACCTGTCTCCTGACCTTCTCACCGGAAGCCTCTGTGGCCCGGAACATCTGGCCGGACTGTTTCAGGCAGCCTCAGACAGCCAATCCTATGTGCTTCGTCTGCCCAGGCTCTGCCAGGCAGAACTTTTGGAGGCCCTGTCCCGGCTGGAAACGTCCTGCCGGGAATCCGGTTTTGCCGACGGACTTCTGCGCCGGCTGATTCTCCTGGAGCTGTTAATCCTTTTAAACCGCGCCTGCCAGTCTCCTGAATCCCGCCGCCTTCCCGCTTCCAGCAAAAACGCCGCGGTTCTCTCCATCATGCAGTTTATCCATGACAACTCGGATTCTGATTTGACCATAGACGGACTGGCCTCCCGCTTCTATATGAGCCGCGCCCACATGATGCGCCTATTTAAGAGGGAAACAGGGTATACCATCGGCGGCTATATAAACGAAAAAAGGCTCCTGATGGCCAGACAGCTGCTGGATCAGGGCCTTTCTGTGACAGAATGCTGCTATCGCTGCGGATTTAAAAATTATGACGCTTTTTTGAGAGCCTATAAGAAATCCTTCGGAGAGACACCAAAGCGGAAGAAGCAGCCTTCATCCCTTATCTCTCCCCATTGCGGAACGCGTTGAGCTCTCTGATCAGCAGCTTCACATTTTCGATCAGCGAATCAAAGGCTCCGTATTTATAAAAGTTAATAAAAATCAGTCCAATGGGAACTGCCAGAATCATTCCGGCAATTCCCTTGACCTTAAAGCCCAGGTACAGAAGAAACAGAGTCAGCAACGGAGGCAGTCCCATGGAATCTCCCACAATCTTCGGCTGTATCAGCTGTCTGGATACCTGGGTGACTACGTAGAGGATTAAAAGTCCCGCCGCGTAGGTGTACTCTCCTGTAAACAGCTTCACCGCGGCCCAGGGAAACAGGGCCGTTCCCGTTCCAAACACAGGCAGAAAATCTAACATAGAAATCAGAACTGCCAGAAGCAGCCCGTACTTCACCTTTAAAAACAGGAAGCCCACCGCCAGAATCCCGGCCACTACAAACATGATCCGAAACTGGGCCAGAAAATATCCCCCGATGACTCCCCTGGCGTCCTTCTTCAGATACTCGGCGTAGCGAAGGACAAATTTGGGAGCGTACCGCCGCATCCACGCTAAAATCTTGTCCTGCTCTGCAATAAACAGATAGGAAGAGAGAATCGTGATGACTGTATTTACCAGAACGTTCGGGATCCCCTTCGCCACGTTTCCGGCAATCTCCACCGTAGGCGCAGCCGCCTTGGACACCAGATCTCCCACATAGGTTCCTATATTTTCTGTAAACTGCATCACTGCAGTCCGAAACTCGTCTGGAAGAAATTCGAACATCCTGTTGCCATTCTGGACAGCCCCGCGGATCTCTGCCGCTGCGCTGTCGTACAGGGCAGGCAGATCTCCGATAAATTCCCGGATTTCCACATAGGCCTTTCCCAGTACAAAATACAGAAGGCTGATAATCAGCGCCAGAACACCTGCGATAATCAGCATGGATCCATGCTTTCTCACAATCTTCAGACGTTTTTCCAGAAAGCGGACCAGAGGGTTGGCGATCAGGGCAATCATCCATCCAATGACAAAGGGGATAAAAAATCCCAAAACTCTGGGGCCCCAGACGCACACCAGATAAAGACCTGTCAAAGGAATGATAATATTAAGAATGATTCTAAGATACTTTTTAACACCTTCCATGATGCCGCCTCCTGAAATCTATGCCATCCGCTCTGCTCTGCCTGCCGTCTCTTTCCCTGCGCTTTTGTGTTCTCTCCCGCTGCTACTCCTCTCCTGGCAGGCCGTACTCTGCCGCCAGCTTCTTAAATTCCGGCAGCGCCCTCTCAATCTGTTCATAGGATACGCAGTAGGCAATTCTCACATAGCCCGGGCAGGCGAAGGAGCTTCCCGGAACTACAAGGATATGGTATTTTTTCGCTCTCTCGCAGAATTCCTTCTCGTCTCCCGGCGTCTTCATAAACAGGTAGAAAGCGCCCTCCGGCCTGATGCACTCAAAACCAAAGCTTTTCAGCCCCTCGTAGAGCAGATTTCTGTTCCTGTCGTAGGCGGCCACATCTGCCTTAGCGTCAATGCACCGTTTGATCACCCGCTGCATGAAAGACGGCGCGTTCACGCAGCCCAGCACACGGTTGGCAATCACCGCCGCATTGAACACTTGCTCCGCCTCGTCCATCTCGTCAGGAACCACCAGATATCCGATCCGCTCTCCAGGCAGAGAAAGGGATTTGCTGAAGGAATAGCAGATCACCGTATTTCTATAATACTTTGTCACAAAAGGAACCTGTACCCCGTCGTAAGCCAGCTCCCTGTACGGCTCGTCGGAGATCAGCACAATGGGATGTCCTATCTGGGCTGATTTCCTCTCTAAAATTTCTGCTAACGCCTGCAGAGTTTCGCTGGAATAGACCACTCCGGTTGGATTATTGGGCGTATTGATAATCACCGCCTTTGTCTTTTCGCAGATCTTCTCCTCAAATTCCCTTAAATTTGGCTGAAAGGTCTCTGTATTGGGAGAAACCACCACCAGCTCTCCGTCATAGTTTCTCACATAGGAGCCGTATTCCACAAAATAGGGGGCAAAGACCATCACCTGCTCGCCTGGGTTCAGCAGAGTCTTTAAAATCACATTCAGGCCGCTGGCCGCTCCCACTGTCATCAAAATATTGCTCTGGCTGAAGGAAGTATCGAATCTCCGGTTCAGAGACTGGGCCACCGCCTCCCTGACGTCCTCATAGCCCGCATTGCTCATGTAGCCGTGGACAAAGAGAGAATCCTCCTCTTCAAGAATCTCTCTCATTGCCTGGTTTACCTCAGCTGGAGCCGGAACGCTGGGATTTCCCAGACTGAAATCGTACACCTGGTCTGCGCCGTACACAGCGGCCATTTTCCTGCCTTCCTCAAACATCATACGAATCGCTGAATTATTCTGAAGCAGCGGCTGCATTTTCTCTGAAATCATAGTATTCCTCCCTTTTTACTTTAATACTGTATCACTGTCTCCATTCCACATAGACGGCCGCGGCCCCTGTCACTGCCAGGTAGAACCAGGTGGTGGGGTTGCTGAACCAGGTGGTGAAAAAGGACAGTCCGAAATAGACGGCAATCTGGGCATACAGCAGATATCCGATGGGATTTCTGATATGCTTCACCATATCGGTCAGATACCAGGCTAACAATCCCAGAACGCATCCCAGCAAAACGACGCCCAGAATTCCAAAATCATAGTAAGCGTCATAAAACAGCGTTACCGTGGTCAGTTCCTCCTTGGTAGTAAACAGCGGAAAAGCTGTCAGCGACGGAACCAGAAATTTAAGGCCCGTCAGCGCCCACAGCGGAAACAGCATCTTCAGGCCAAAGCTGTGGCTGTAGCCGGAGGCCATGGCCCGCACCATACAGTCGAAATTGTCGTAATTGTTTGCAATATACATATACGGCTGTGTGACGAATATGGGCGTGCGGCTGTTTTTCATCTCAAAAATCCCATTGAGATACTCCACGTCATGGCTTCTGGCAATCGTCAGGATAATGTAGGCAGCCAGCAGTCCCACAAACAGTACCGCCGCGCTTATAATCATCTGCAGCGGATCAATATGAATATCCATCATCAGATAGGTGATAACAGCCAAAGCCGCCGCCAGGATCAGCTGAAACCGTGAAACGCAGAGAATGGGAATCAGGACTGCAATTATATCCGCCCCAATCAGAATTCCAGTCCGCAGACGGTCGCGCCCTCCGTTGGAGTGAAAAAAGATCACGCTCAAAGCCGGAACCAGCACGCAGGATACCGTAAAATAGTGGACTCCCGTAATGTGGAAATAGGAATAGGCGTGAGGCACGCCCCTTAAGAAAAACGGCACATAGCCTAACACCACTGCCTCCAGAACAAAGCAAAACAGCGACAGCGCCGTCACTGCCAGCGCGCAGATAAACACCGGTTCCTCGCAGGAACGGAAATCGTGCCACCGCTTCTGTCCTTTCCATCTGGAGGCATAGCTGTTGTAATTATTTCTTCCTCTCCGCTCAAACACCTCAAACACAGCGTAAAAGCTGACAAAGGCCGCCAGAAAGCACAGCCATGTAAGGAAGGTCCAGTCCTGTGCCAGGCGGCTCAGCTTCAGGCAGGAAACGCCCTGTCCTCCCACCCAGGCCAGAGCAAAGATTCCCCGCAGGTGAATGCAGTTTCCTGTCCTTCTGAAATCCTGAACATACAGAAAGACAGCCGCCCCCATCAGGCAGAGCCCGGAAAGATAAAAATGCTCTCCCCTGGCCAGCAGAAAAGAGGCCAGACAGCATATCAGGTAAACAATCATCTTCTTTTATCCCCATGTATACAAATTTTGATCCGGCGTTTCCCCAGACTTGGGTTTTATTCCCGCTGAAATAAACGCCAAAGGGCCGCATAACCGCAGCTGTATTCCTACAGCCGCAGCTATGCAGCGCCTCCTTAAAAGTTCCTGCTGACAAACTCTCTCATAAAGCTCTCGATTTCTCCGGCTGTCGCAAAGCTCATCGCCTTGCCGGCCATCTCCTGAAGCTCTCTGCTGTCGCACTCTGTAATCATCTTTCTGGCTTTCAGCACAGCGGAAGCGCTCATGCTGAATTCGTTTAATCCAAATGCCACTAAAAGCGGGATCATAAGCGGATCGCTGGCTGCCTCGCCGCACATGCCTACCATGATGCCCTCTTTTCTTCCGCATTCGATAATATGGCGGATGCTTCTGAGCACAGCCGGATTAAAGGTGGAATACAGATAGGAAACCTTGTCATTGCCTCGATCCACTGACATGGTGTACTGAGTCAGATCGTTGGTTCCAATACTGAAGAAGTCCACTTCTTTTGCAAAAACGTCAGCCATCAGAGAGGCTGCGGCAGTCTCCACCATGATTCCCACCTGGATATTGTGATTGTAGGCGATTCCCTTCTCGTCCAGCTCCTCCATAATTTCCTGAATCAAGGCCTTGGCCTCACGGTACTCCTCCACACAGGTCACCATGGGAATCATAATCTTAATGGCTCCAAAGGCGCTGGCGCGGAGAAGGGCACGCAGCTGTGGACGGTAAATATCGTCCTTTCGGTCCAGGCAGAATCGGATGGCACGGTAGCCCAAGAATGGGTTCTCATCCTTCTTAAGGCCCATGTAAGGAATCTCCTTGTCGCCTCCGATATCCAGCGTCCTGATAATCACCGGCTTTTCGTCCATGGCTACAGCCACCTTCCTGTAAGCCTCAAACTGCTCTTCCTCTGTCGGCATGGCCGTCCGATCCATGAAGAGAAACTCTGTCCGGAACAGGCCGATTCCCTCCGCGTCATAGGAGAGCACCCGGTCTACGTCCTCCGGGCGTCCGATATTAGCCGCTGTCTCGATCTTTACGCCGTCCTTTGTAATGGTCTCTTTTCCGATGTATTTTTTAAGCTCTTCCTTTTCTTTCAGATAAACAGCCTGTTTCGCCTCATACTCTGCCTTCAGGCTCTCGTCCGGCTGAAGGAAAATCTCTCCCGTCTCGCCGTCCAGTATGATTTCGTCCCCGTCCTTCACCTGAGAGAGGATTCCGGAAGCCGCCACAACAGCGGGAATCTCCAGGGCTCTGGAAAGAATTGCGGAATGGGAAGTACGTCCTCCCAGCTCCGTGACAATTCCAGTCACGTTTGCCGGATTAATGCCAGCTGTCACAGAAGGTGTCAGATCCTCTGAAACCAGAACGCTTCCGGCTGGAAGTGAAGACACATCCACAGACTGAACCCCAAGAAGGACTTTCTGTATTCTCGTCTTAATATCGCGCATATCTGCCGCTCTCTGCTGCATCAACTCGTCGTCCATGGATGCAAACATATCTGCGTACATCGTGCACACATCCTCCACAGCTGCCTCGCTGCACAGCTTCTCCCCGTCGATCTTTCCCTCGATCTCCATCGTCATCATCGGATCCTGAAGGAGCATTAAATGACCGTTTAAAATCTCTGCTTCCTTCTCTCCAATCCTCTGCGCCATGTCGTCGGCCAGGGCTTTCGTATCCTCGATGCTCTTCTCCACTGCCTTTTTGAAACGCGCTTTCTCAGCCTCTGCGTCAGCTATTGTCTCTCTCTTTATCTCCAGAGTCTCTTCTTTCAGAATTACAACTCTTCCAATGCCGATTCCGGCAGACGCTCCTGTTCCTGATACCATCTTTTTTCCTCCTTTTATATATGAGAGCTGTTACTCGCCTAAACCGTCGTTTACTGCTTTCAGCATAGCGGACAGCGCCTCTTCTTCATCCTTCCCCTCACATATAAACTCCAGCTCATCCCCGCATTTGATGCAGGCTCCCAGAACGCTCAGGACACTCTTTGCATTGGATACGTTATTTTTGTGACTGAACGTAATCTGAGACTGATATTTTACCGCTTCATTACAAAGAATACCTGCCGGTCTCAGATGAAGGCCGCTGGTATTTTTAATTGTTACTTTTGCCTTAACCATAAACTTCTCCTGTATCCTTACTTTTACTGATTCTGACTGCCGGCTGCCGCCGAAGACGGCTCCTGCTTCTGCTGGCTGTTCTCTGGAACGGCTTCCGCAGATTCCGAGGATGCCCTGACATCCTCCTCTTTCGTCTCGGCTTCCGTCTCCGGGGCCTTCGCCTTTACCTCCAGAGTAATGCTGGGGGTTCCTGCCACTGTATAAGCCTCGTCCAGCTGATAGGAAAGAACCGCTGTATGAGTTCCTGGCTTCATGCCTGAAACGTCAACACTCAGATTCATCTTATCCGGAGACAGACTGTTCAAATCCTCTTTCAGTCCCCTCACAGTCAGAGGAACCGTGCCGTCGGCCAGCTCGTAGGTGTACTCCTCCGACGCGCCCATAAGTTCAATATCGTTGCCGTCAAGCGTGTAGGTTCTGTTTTCTAACGGCTCTACCTTCAGAGTCACTGTCACAGAAGTGCTGTCCATGCCGGCCAGCTCCAGTCCCGGCGGAATGAATTCCTCCAGATCAATGACACACTCCTTATCGCCTGTCAGCCCCTCTGCGCTCAGCTGAGGACTTTCAATAGGAAGCGTATTCATGTTGGCCAGGACAGAGCGGAGTCCTGCCACAGAAACGCTGTCCACACCGCACTCTACGCCGGTCAGCCTGTATCCGTCGGCCACCTGTCCGGATACCTGGAAATCAAGCGCCAGATTTTTCACCTTCAGCATAGTTAGTTCGTAGGAGATATCTCCTCCTAAAACTGTCACTGCGCTGCTGAGCGTCAGCTCATTGTCATTTGCATCATAAAATTTAGGAACCGCTGTTCCTGACAGATCACTGTCTTTTCCCTCTATGTTGATCTCCACTCCCACACTGCTGATCTGGCCAATCTGGGAAACAGGGCCTCTCACATACACATAGTTTGGAGTCAGCTTCACTTTTCCGGGCAGATAATCCTTATTTCCCGCCGGGTCTCCTGTCACATGGTGCGTCAGGGAGAAACGCTTCGTCTGAAGCTCCTCCGTCTTAATGTGGACAGTTCCCGGAGCTTTTACCTCGTACTTGACGCCTTCCCCGTTGCTGGCCAGATACTGCTCATCGTCCAGCACCTCCACCGTGACGGGAACTGCTCCTGTCACAGAATAAAGTTCTGACAGATCTGCGTAAGCCTTAAAATCCTCTGAGGTAAACCGGTAAATGTCCCTGGCCCTGGCATTGATTAGAAGCGTCACCGTGCTCTTTCCCTCTATCTCATAGGTCAGGTTGGAGCTTTCCAGAACCTCGTCGTTGGTGATATTCACGGGAATCTCGATGGACTTTGTCTGGATCGGGTTCGCCACATTGACGACAGCCAGCCAGACCAGAAAAGCGCAGAGCAGTGAAATCAGCTTCAACGGAGCATTTTTAGTCAGCTTTTCTTTCATTCTTCCGCCTTCCCTTCCAAATCTTAAACCGTCCTGAAGAATTCTCCTCATTCCGCACCGCCCGGGCTAAAATTCCTCTCAGCTCGTCGGCGTCCGCCACGCGGATCAGCCGTCCTCCGGTCGCCACAGATACCCGTCCTGTCTCCTCCGACACAACTAACGTCAGGCTGTCTGTCACCTCACTGATTCCTACTGCGGCGCGGTGGCGCGTTCCCAGCGCCTTGCTGATATCCATGTTGTCAGAGAGAGGAAGATAACAGGTAGCGGCTGTCACCCGGTTTCCGCGGATTACCACAGCGCCGTCGTGAAGAGGCGTGTTGTGCTCGAAAATATTGATCAGAAGCTGGCTTGTGATAATTCCGTCCACCTCGATGCCGGTTCTCTCCACATCCGTCAAAGGCGTCTCCATCTCAATAACCATAAGAGCTCCCGTTTTCACCTTTCCCATCTCGAAACAGGCTCTGGTCAGCTCGTTAATCGTCTTCTCGCTGAAACCTTCTTTCACCTTTCCGTCGTCAGCCGTGAAAATTCCAGTCAGCACGTTCTTGCTCCCCAGCTGCTCCAGCGCCTTTCTGAGCTCCGGCTGAAAAATGATAATAAGCGCTGTAATTGTGATATAAGATGCTTTCCCCAGCAGCCAGAGGATGGTGTCCAGCTCCAGTACGGCAGCCATGAGAACAAAACCGCAGATAAACAAAATTCCCTTTAAAAGCGTCCAGGCCCTTGTGTTCTTAATCCAGACCAGGACCTCGTACACTACAAAGGCAATAATTCCGATTTCCAGAAAATTTTTGAACGTCATGTTCGGAACAAACGCAATCCACGAATACAGTTCCTTTACGTATTCTGCCATACTCTCACCTCCTCCTTTTCTTTTTTAATTTTTCTAATCTCTCCTTCTGGGAGTTTTTCTCGTGTTGATCCGCTGGACCTTCACGTCAGGCTTTGACACTGCGATTTTAGGAACCGCCTTCACATAATAGTGGTAATCGTCGTCCTCAAACTGCACGTACTCCGTCCTGGTGTAGTCCACTGCAAACACAAAGAAATGGTAGACAGCCGCCGCCGCCGCGGAAACAGCCATCCCCGCCGTCACCTCCAGCACAGAAACCGACGCGTCAAACCTCAGATCTCCGATAAAAATCACCAGAAGCTGCACGATCACTCCCGCCGCGATGGCAATTCCCCAGGCGTAGTTAATCGGCATATTCTTTATCGTATGCACCAAAAGGATGCAGAGCGCCATAGCCGCTACCATAATCAGCATGGCCTGATTCGTCACGAGACTCTTCACCAGCTGGATAATCAGCTGGGTCAGCTCCGTCTGCGCGCTTCCGGACAGCACGCTTGCATTCTGCTTCACATACAGAATCACATAGTAAAGAAACGCTCCGCAGCTGACCGGAATCACGGACAGCATACTTCCTCCCAGTCCCACCAAAAGCGGAACTGCAAAGGGAATCTTCAGAAAGAACATGATCGGGGTCACCAAAAGAAGCACGCTGTCTCCCGGCTGGAATCCATAATATAGAAGCACCACAATCATCAGAAAGACCAGTGTGATAGCCGCCACCTCCAGCGACACGGCAAACAGCTGGGCCATCAGGAAGGCTCCCGCCAGAAACGCCGTTACGCCGTAGGGAACTGCCGCCCCCACCAGCCCCATCACTACAGGCATCAGCGGAGAATTCAGCTTCTCCACAAAGCCTGTATTCTTTCCTATTAAATAAAAGGCCATAAACGCCACAGCAAATTTGACTGCCGGAATCACAATCTGGCTATTCTTGGCGTAAAATATCCTCAGGCGCTCCTTGAACACAAGCAGTCCCATCATACTCTTCTGTCCTCCTTTGCCAGAGTTCTTGAGCGGTTATGGTAATCATACCGCTTGTCAAGATGTTTCAGCTTCGCCGTATAAAGCCTGATATTCTTCGCCGCATAATCATACCGCCTGGAGTAGACCGTATGTACCAGTCCCATATAGACGGCCAGGCCAATCAGGTAATAAATCACAAAATTCCGGATCAGGCCCAGCATTCCTTCAAAGGAAAGCGTGCTTAAAAACTGTTCCATGCTGTAGAGAAGCCAGATAAAAAGCACTGCCGTGCAGCTGATCGTGTAGTTAAAAAAGCCGCGGATCATCTGGCGGCTGACGTAATCGCTCTTAAAATAATTCTTTCCGGCGTTCATGGCCTTTCCGTTTTTTTTCTCAAACATAGCCATGCTTGTCATCAGTTTGATCTTATCCTCATTGAGCATAGCACCACTCCCCGATTCGAATTCGTAAAATAAATTATATCGCTTTATTATAGCATACAATCCTTTAAATTTCGAGGGGCTGTGAAAATTTTCATAAAATTGTAAAAAAAGAATCCTGGCCGCCGCCCGATGCGGCGCAGGACTCTTTTCTCTCCAGCGTCATGGCGCGCCGTCTCTGACGCCTGCCAAAGCCGTTTTATTCATACCGCAGAGCGTCGATAGGATTGGATATGGCCGCTTTTCTGGCCGGGTAAAGGCCAAAGAAAATTCCCACCACAGCAGAAAAAGTGACGGCCAGAATCACAACGGAGGGTTTTATCACCGCCTCCACGCCTAAAGCCGCTCCGGCCGCCATGACGATTCCTCCGCCTGTTATGATTCCCACCAGGCCTCCGCAGGCTGACAGAATCGCCGACTCTGTCAGAAACTGAATCAAAATATCCTTCGTTCTGGCTCCCAGGGCCTTTCTGACGCCGATCTCCCTGGTCCGCTCCGTCACAGAAACCAGCATAATATTCATGATTCCAATTCCTCCTACTACCAGAGAAATAGCTGCGATTCCGCCTACCGCCACAGACAGTCCAGCCATCATGGAATCTACCTGCCCCATCTGCTCCACAGCGGACTCCACATACCAGTCCTCTGGATTTCTGTTTTTCAGCTTGGAAATATAAAATACCAGCTCATCATAAAAACGCTCCAGCTGGCTGGAGGTCATGGACTCTCTTGCAAACAGGTGGCAGTAATAAAACTCGTCGTTTGGCCATGTCAGAACTGTCCACGGGATGAAAGCGCTGCCTTTGTCGCTTCCTCCCCCCATCATCAGCTCCTGGAAGGGGCTCATCTCCTTCTCGTAGACGCCGACTACCGTAAACTCCTTCATTTCCCCATAGAGAACCGTCCGGAAGGTCCGCCCAACCGGGTTATCCGTGTGAAAAAAATTCCTGGCCGTATCAATGTCAATCACTGCGTGTTCTTTCCTGCCCTTAATATCCGCCTCGCTCAGATACCGTCCGTAAAGCATCTTCACCGGCTGCACCTCATTATAATTCCAGTCGATTCCAGTGTAGTTAAACTGCATCTTATCCGGTCCGGAAACGGCTTCTGCAGAGGCGCTGGCGCCGCTGTCTATATAGGCGATATCGTCACCGAATACCTCCTTGATCCGCGACAGATCGTCCATGGTAAAATAATCGCTCTCCCTGACATCGTCGATCCAGTAGCCAATCCCCACATAGGTCTGCGTCAGGCCCACATCCTGATAAAGACTGGAAAACAGCTCCCTCATGGTATCTCCGATGGAGACGATGGAAATGACCGAACCGATTCCTATGATAATGCCAAGCATCGTTAAAAACGACCGCATTTTGTTGGCACGCAGGGCGGTGAAAGCCATCTTCATATTTTCAATCAGCATCTGCTTTCCTCCCCTCTCTGCATTTCCAGGCCTCATTTTTCTCATCGCTGATAATCTGGCCGTCCCGAAAACGGATAATCCTATGGGTAAAGGAGGCGATATCCTCCTCATGGGTCACGACTACTACGGTGGCCCCCTCCCTGTGCAGCTCAGAAAACAGCTCCATAATCTCGATGGAGGAGGCAGTGTCCAGATTGCCTGTGGGCTCGTCCGCCAGAATCAGGGGCGGATCATTGGCCAGCGCTCTGGCAATGGCCACTCTCTGCCGCTGGCCTCCCGACATTTCGTTGGGCATATGCTCCGTTCTGGCCCCCAGTCCTACCCGCTCTAAAAGCTTCACCGCCCTCTCGCTGCGCTCTCTCTTGGGGATGTGGGCATAGGTCATGGGCAGCTCCACGTTTTCCCTGGCCGTAGTCCTGGAAATCAGATTAAAGGACTGAAACACAAAGCCTATTTTTTTATTTCTTATGAGGGAAAGCTGATCGTCGTCCATAGCGTTAATGTCGATTCCATCCAGGTAATAATGGCCGATTGCCGGCCGGTCCAGACAGCCCAAAATATTCATAAACGTGGATTTTCCGGAACCGGACTGCCCCATGATCGCCACAAACTCCCCCCGCCTGATAGTCAGGTTAATATTCCTCAGTCCTATCACCTTCATGGTCCCCGTGTCGTAGACCTTGCAGAGATTTACAATTTTTATCAGCTCCTCACATCCGGAATCAGGAAGCCCCGTCCCAGGCCTTTTTTCGCGAATCCGGCCCTCAAGTCTTTCTATCCATTGCTTCATCATACCGGCTCCACTTCCATTCCCTCTGTCAGTCCGTCAGGAGTCAGAAGCAGCGTCATCCCCTCCGTCAGTTCCTCGCCTATGGGAATAATTTCTGTCTCCAGATCGCTCTCCACTCCTGTATCCACAGAAACAAAATGCACGATCCCTGTTCCTTCCTTCAGCACGGCAATCTGCCTGCTTCCATCCTCTCCCGTTCTCACAGCGGAAGACGGAACCTTAAAGACGTCCTCTGCCCGCTCCGTCACAATAGAGGCCCGGGCCGTAATTCCTGCGATCAGCCCGCTGTCCGCCTTGTCAATGGACACAGTAGCCGGCACCACCCGCTCTGTGGAGGCGCTTCCCGTTTTTTCCTCCCCTGTAGGGGAGATTGAGGTAATGGTTCCCGTCACCGTTTTCCCATTTAAAATATCTGCCGTAATATCCACGGGAAGGCCTACTGACACATCCCCCACCGAATACTCGCTGATTTGCAGCTCCATCTCCAGCTGGGCAAGATTTTCGATGATAAACATGGGCTTTTCATCCTCCGGCTTATCTGCAAACTGCCCTACCTTGGAGTTGACTCTGACAACCGTTCCGGAAATGGGGCTTTTCACCTCTGTGTCCTCCAGATTCCTCTTTTTCTGATCCAGCTCAAACTGAGCCGCCTTCACCTTAAGCTCGTAGGATTCGTCCGGAACTGCCTGTCCATTCTCCATCCGGTATCCCTCCACTGCCCGTCTGGCGTCTGAAAGCGCATTGCCCACGGCCTCAAACTCCGCGGAGGAGATCGCGCCGGCTTCAAACAAGGTTTTGTTTCGCTCATAGTTCAGGCTGGCTGTGCTGTAATCCTGTTTTGCCTTCTCATAGCCAATTTTCGTGTCTCTGAGGCTTTCATTATACTCGCTGACCGCCAGATCGTAAGCGTTCTGGGCGATGTCCACCTCCTTTTGGGCATCCGTCCTGTCAATTACCGCCAGAACCTGCCCTTTCTCCACCGTATCGCCCTCCTTCACCCTGATTTCCAAAACCTCTGAATGAAGGTTGGAAACCACGTCCGCGCTGTCTGTTCCGGAAACCGGACCTGTCAGAGAGAGACTGGACACTACGTCGCCCTTCGCAAGGGCCATGGATGGAACCTGGGACAGCGTGCTGCCCCCGGCTGTGCACCGGACAGCCAGGCATACGGCCGCCGCCACGGCCAGCACGGCCTCTATGCGCTTCTTTTTGGGAGACTGTCCCCTGATTGCCCTGACTGCACCGGACAGAGAAATACGGCGGCGCTTTCCATTCTTTGGCTCATTGATGTACGCCTCCAGTTCCCGCTCTACCTCTTCCCCGCTCTTTGGAGAGGCATACGAAGTATTTTTATGATCTTCCATACAACATCCTGACCTTTCTCAATTTCACAGATGTGGGGCATCTGCCCTTCTCTTCTGTCTTCAATTTCCCTTCTGTGTTCTTAAACGAGTCAGGCTCCCCCCTGTCTTCACAAAACAGAAATTTTATACTCCTGTTTTCGCACAGATGTCAGACAGGCAGCAGCGCTCACAATGGGGCTTTGTTCTGGCAGTGCATACATCCCGTCCATGGTAAACGAGACGATGGCAGAAATCGCTTCCCTCCTCCGGCGGAACCAGCTTCCACAAAACCATCTCCACTTTTTTCGGCTCCTTAATCCCTTCCACAATACCAATCCTGTTTACCAGGCGGATGCAGTGGGTATCTGTTACCATGGCAGGCTTTCCGAACACATCTCCCATAATCAGATTCGCGCTTTTTCTGCCCACGCCCGGCAGGGATAAAAGAGCGTCGAAATCGTCCGGCACTCTGCTGTCAAACTGATCCCTCAGCATTTTCATACATGCGCTGATGTCCCTGGCCTTGCTCCGCCCCAGGCCGCAGGGCTTTACAATCGCCTCTATCTCCTCCACCGGCGCATTGGCTAACGCGTCCACATCCGGGAATTTCGCGTACAGATCCTTTACCACTACGTTCACTCTGGCGTCCGTACACTGGGCTGCCAGGCGGACGCTGACTAACAGTTTCCAGGCGTCGTTGTAATCCAGCGTGCAGACAGCCAGCGGGTACTCCTTTTTCAGCCGCGCAATCACTTCCAGCGTAAGTTCTTCTTTTGTCATACGGTTTTCCTCCTCTGTCGTCTTCCTGTTTTGTCTTGTTTTGTTATTGTACGATAAACAAGGCGGATTGTAACTATATTTTTCCGGATTTCCCTAGGAATTTTCAAGGAAGTCTGTTAGAATAGACCTCGTTCCCGTTAATAAACCGTAAAATTTTTCAGTTTAACTAAAAAATACGGAATTTTCACAGGAGGATTAAGAGTATGGAACACTTTTTCAAGCTCAAAGAGCATGGAACCGACGTCCGCACAGAAATCATTGCCGGCGTAACTACCTTTATGACTATGGCCTACATTTTAGCAGTCAATCCTGCTATGCTGGGTCCAGACGGCGCGGGAATGGATTCAGGCGCCGTATTTACAGCTACCGCCCTGGCGTCGGCTGCCGCTTCCTTTTTAATGGCATTCCTGGCCAACCTTCCCTTCGTGCTGTCTGCCGGAATGGGATTAAACGCCTATTTTGCCTACACGGTATGCGGCAGTATGGGATACAGCTGGGAGGTAGCGTTAACCGCTGTATTTGTAGAGGGTATTATCTTCATTCTTCTCTCCCTGACACGGGTAAGAGAAGCTCTCTTCAACGCCATTCCTGCCACGTTAAAAATCGCCGTGGCTGTGGGAATCGGCCTTTTCATTACCTTTATCGGTCTTCAGAACGCACATATTGTAGTGGCTTCCTCTACACTTGTCAGTCTGTTTTCCTTCCGGGGCTCTATGACAGCCGGAACCTTCTCCTCAGAAGGCATTACTGTGCTTCTGGCCCTTATCGGCATTATTATTACTTCCGTGCTCCTCATCAAGAGGGTAAAGGGAAATATCCTGATTGGTATTCTGGCAACCTGGGGACTTGGAATGATCTGCCAGGCCGTGGGACTTTACGTTCCAAATCCTGAAATGGGATTTTACAGCCTCTTCCCAAGCGGCATCATTTCCATGCCTGCTTCCGTAGCGCCCACTTTTATGAAAATGGATTTTTCTATTGTGGGAACCCTGAACTTTGCAGTAGTCATTTTCGCGTTCCTCTTTGTAGATATGTTCGACACTCTGGGAACCTTAATCGGCTGTGCTTCCAAGGCAGATATGCTGGATGAAAACGGCAAGCTTCCAAAAATCAGAAGCGCCCTGTTTGCAGACGCAGTAGGAACGACGCTTGGAGCCGCCCTGGGAACCTCCACTATCACAACTTTCGTGGAGTCTTCCTCCGGTATCGCAGAAGGCGGAAGAACAGGACTTACCTCCGTGACAGCCGGTATCCTGTTCCTTGTATCCCTCTTTTTATCACCGGTATTTTTAGCCATCCCATCCTTCGCTACCGCTCCGGCGCTGATCGTAGTAGGATTTCTGATGATGCAGCAGGTTGTAAAAATTCAGTGGGATAATCTGGTAGAAGCCATACCTGCTTTTATCGCCATCTTTGCCATGCCGTTCATGTATTCCATCTCCGAAGGAATTTCCATGGGCGTTATCTCCTATGTGCTGCTCCACCTGCTCACAGGAAAGGCAAAGGACAATACTCCTCTGATGTATGTTCTGACTGTGCTGTTCATTTTAAAATACATATTCCTGTAACAGCTGTACAAAAAAGAGAACTTTTACCAGGCCAGCCGAAAGGCTCCAGAAAGGTTCTCTTTTTTCTGCCGCCACCGCGGTATTGCGGTATTTCTTTTCTTTCTCTTGAATTCACTGAAAAATGTGCTATACTGGTAGTATGCAGATATGGTTCATCGGTAGAACGCTAGCTTCCCAAGCTGGAAAGGCGGGTTCGACTCCCGTTATCTGCTTATTTTTATGCCCTTGTATTTGCTGGATATATAGCAGTTTTCCTTGTAAGTACAAGGGTTTTCGCTTTTCGATGTGAATATTTGATATCAATAATCTCCAATCCTCCCGCCGGATAGGTGCAGCCTGGGCGCAAATACCACCATCTTCCGTTATCCAGAATCTACCACTGCAGGTAGATATGGGATCACCTCATTCTTTACTTTCTCAGATGCTTAATCTCTGCCGTCTGGACAACCATCTGCTGGGCCAGACTGTGGACAGCATCCACGCTCCTCTGCACTTCATCCATACGGTGCTTCAATGATTCAATCTCGTTGCGATACCGTTCCAGAGCAATCTCTACTTCCAACTGTGTCACCTTTTTCGCCTCCTTCCTCTGATTTAGGGTAAAAAAACAGCATATACGTATCTTGTAATTCAAATACGCATATGCTATAATGCCAGTAGGCAAATGAAACAAGCTGTCCAATATGGACATACACGAAAACCCCCAGGGCGGCATCCCTGGGGGTTTTCTATTCCTACTTTTAAGCGGGAAGGCTTAACCCCGCAGGCTGGTTACCGACTACTTATCGCCGTCCAACCATTTGATGATGTAGTGGCAGGCCACACCAGCCGCAACAGCGACAAGAAATGAAACAAGCATTTCCAATATGAACACCCCCTTCCTGTTGCCAGTATTGGGGCGGTAACAGGAAGAGTATACCACAAATCTACTATCGATTCCATTCGTTTTTTTCTTCACTCATCCCAACTTGCGATAATGGAAATTACCGGAATTCATGACAGATTTGTTCCTGGGCCTATGGATATCTATAATCGCGGGTTCTTAGACATTGCCGAAAAAAATGAACCTTTTAGACCAATTTTAGACATTTACTTTTTATTACTTAAATCTACTTTTCGTTACATCAAAATAAGCGGAAAGCCTTATAAAATAACAATGTCATTAACTTTAGCAAAAAGCAGAAATCGTAAGCCTTTATAAAACTGAACTACTCCCCGTCAAGAGGACAGAGAAAAAATATAAAATTTCCCCGGCCAGCAGCTAAA